>Ga0116170_10000090_pt1 | contig 86020 bp, 79 predicted proteins | sample AD_JPNHW1_MetaG_FD_89797 | JGI IMG/M metagenome (GOLD analysis project Ga0116170, IMG submission 89797) | Active sludge microbial communities of municipal wastewater-treating anaerobic digesters from Japan - AD_JPNHW1_MetaG | ecosystem: Engineered > Bioreactor > Anaerobic > Digestate | place... | reverse complement strand
TGTCGCTTTCACCGTTCCCAAGCCGACCGTCTCTGTGACGGAGCCGACGACTGACGGGGAAGTGACATTATCGGGGTCCGTTACGGCGGGTTATTGGGTCTATTACTCGTTTGACGGCAAGACCTTCACACTGGCGGACTCCACGACGAGTCACGGGACATGGAGTAAAGAAGTTGCTTTGCCGAAGACCGGTGCCGTTGTTGTCTATATTTACGCTCAAAAAGCGAAATATCAAAGCGAAGTGGTCCGGCTGGACGTTTCTTTAGTTTCTCCGGAAATGTTGGCCAGGGCACAGGCGATCCTCGGTCCAGATGTTTTGACCGGTCGCAAAACGAATTCTAAGACGCCGGAATATCTGTTTTATGATAAGAACGGAAACCTTGTCGGCCGCCTGCTGCAACCGGTACGGACAGAGAGCCAAGACGAGTGGTATAACGCCCTTGGGCAACTTGTAGCTGAAATCAAAAAAGACGGTTCGAAAAGACTGTATTCCTATCAGGGTAAAAATCTCTCCGCGGTGGTTTCGTTTGATGTTAAAGGGAGTATGGAATGGAGACAACAGTACTACTACGGCACGGATAACGAAACGCTCCTCTATTCGGCGAGAAACTATCCCGATGGGAATGTCGATTATTACAATCCTCAGGGGGCGCTGTACGCGGAGGCTCTCTTGGCAAGGCAAGCTTTTTCAAGGGAACTGTATTCTGTGATCCAAAACGAATTGGGGAGGGTACAGCCGGGCGGTTATTTTGCGGGGACCTCCTATGAAGCTTTTGTGTCTGAAATGATGAGCGCTCAGGCGGTTGCTGCTCTCAAGAGATTGATCTCGGTGGCCATGCGCGCGGACAGCGCAAGTTTCATATCCCTGCTGAATTCTCCCAAACATCTGATCCTGCGGCCGCTCCAAGAGCACCCGTTCTGGGATTCAGTCAAAGATTCCTGGATCTTTTCCGGCGCCGGGATCGCCTTCGGGGATGCGAATGATAATGTGGTGATTTTCTACTGTGATCTTGCGGCGTTGAACAGCCCTGCGGGTGATGCCTCGGCCAAGTCGGCTGTGCCGGTTCTCGCGCATGAACTGAAACATATCGGGGATTTTTCCGCCGGGTATGACCGGCCGCACACGGAATGGCGGGCTTATCAGGTCCAAACCGACTGGATGCGGCGTATGGGCTTCCCAATACGGGATATCAACCGGCAGCAATGGCTTACCGACAGGATCCCCGACCGGGATTTTGCGGGGCCGGCCGCGCGGCTGGCAACGGGTGAGTTTAGCAAGGATATTAACCCGAAAACCGGCATTGCCTATACTTATCCCGAAGCTGAAGCCGAGGTCATGGCTCCGCTGAACAGCGCGGAACAATTTTTAGCGGCAAAATTTCCGGGTTCTTCAAGCGGTCTTGAATATTTATCAAGCCTCTCAAGTTCAAAGCCCCGTTACGGGGAAACCATCGAGGGCTATGATTTTGTATTTAGAGCCAACGGCCAGCAGCATAGCGTCTTTGTGGATATGAGCGGCGAATGGATCTTTTATAACGGCGAGTGGCAGATCGATGCCGCGCGGATGGCGGCGAGACTGCTGGACCGGAACGGTATTTCAAGGGAGCAATATGCGGCTATGATAGATTGGGACGCGAGAGTTACGGCAGGTTTTGTCCGATTGCCGGCAACCTATTCCGATTTTATTAATGCCGGATACGCATCCCAGCAATTAACGGATTTGGCCAAGGTTTTAAATGAAGCGTTCAGCCTTGATGCCGTTGATTTTGCGGAGAAGTATCATTCGATCCAGCATATTATATTTAGTTCCTACTCGACGGAGCACGGCGCCGGCCATTTCTATCCGTCTAGCGGATCGATCATCCTCAATAACGCCGCCTATCCACCCGGTGATCCCGCCTATGTCTGGGCGTACCTGCTTCCGCTTATTTTCCACGAAGCCACGCACCTGCGTGATTTTAACGGGAACATTTATCCGGGTCCCATGGATTTCAGGCATTCCGAAGCCCGTGCTTATGCTGAAAACGCTCACTGGGAAGAGTTATTCCACCGGATCTTTGTCTATCCCTGGAATTCTTATAACCGATCCCGGTTTATAGCGGAACATATCCCGGACAATAATTACGATGGCATCGTGGCAAGGGCGGTGACAAGCGACACAGCGGTATCCGAACAGGCGTTTGCTCCCTTAGAGACTGCTCAGCAGTTTCTTCAGCCCAGCGCGAACGGAGCTGTCGATTTGAAGTATATTTCCAGTTCTTTGGGGCAGAGGGATCTTTATGGGGCTCCTGTCCAGGGTTATGACTTTGTTTTTGAATCGAACGACCAGCAGTACAACGTCTTTGTGGATATGAGCGGGGAATGGATTTATGACGGCGAGTGGCAGATCGATGCCGCGCGGATGGCGGCGAGACTGCTGGACCGGTCTTCGATCACCCGCCAGGAATACGAGAACATGCGGACTACGATATGGGGTGGAACAAAGACATATGAACAGTTTGTGGCAGAGGGCAGCTCTCCGGCGCAAGCGGCGCTTTTGAAACAGGTTCTCAATCTATCCTTTCAACTGGACGGAGTTAACATTCATGAAAAGTTAACTCATATCAAACACTTCATATGGGGTGCGTTCGGAGGACAGGGCAAGAGCGATCCTGTGAGTGGAACGGTTCTCTCGGATCTGAGAATAACTGATATTAACAAGCTTGTAATGCTTTTAGCGCATGAAGCCGTACACGTTAAAGATCTGCAAAAAATCACCTCCCCGGCCATGAGAGATTACATGGATTCCGAAGTGCGTGCCTACAGGGAGGACGCGCATTGGATGGAGCTTTTGGGTTACCCTGTGGACGGGGCCAATCAGACGCGGTTTATTGCGGATCACATTGCGGACAATAATTACGAGGGGGTCGTGGGACGAGTCGTAAGGGACCCCGCCAATGAGGCGCTTTTTGCCCAGGCATTACGCCCCGAATTCAGCGCTCAAAATTTTTTCCAGAATCGTACGGGTCAATCTGCGAAGTATCTTTTCAGTGTTTTAGCGACCGCTCCCGGAACGACCGTTTCGGGGTATGATTTTGTGTTCGAGGTCAACGGCCAGCAGCATAGCGTCTTTGTGGATATGAACGGGGAATGGATCTTTTATAATGGCCAGTGGCAGATCGATGCCGCGCGGATGGCGGCGAGACTGCTGGACCGGAACGGTATTTCAGCAGCTGAATACACAGGGATGCTTTCCCTGGATCAGACTTTGCGGGGTGGCAGCCCGCTTCCTTCCAGCTACGAAATCTTTAGTTCGCAAACCTTAGATCCCAAAATGGCGGAAGGACTTGCTGCGGCTCTGAATGAAGCCTGGGCGTTAGGGCCGAAAAGATTTTTAGAAACGATTCAATCGGTTCAGCATATCCTGTTTTTTCCTTACGACTCGCAACGATATGGTACGGGGCAAGGTTATCCTCTTGACGGCGCTATGGTGATCAATAGCAGCTATTATGCGTCGCTGCAGGAGGACTACAAGGCCATGTTCCTTGCCGGGGTTATTTTTCATGAAGCAATTCATCTGAGGGACTTCCGGAATAAGCCGTCTCCCGCGTTGCGTGATTTGCGTGTTTCCGAACGAAATGCGTATGAAGAAACGGGTTATTGGGACCTGCTTTTTGGAAATACGACAATGTTCGCCATCGACCAATTCCTAGCCGAGCACATAGACGATAATGATTACAACGGTGATGTCGCGGCGGCTGTAACCAATAATGCGGCTTTGTTTTCCCAGGTGATCAGTCCTGTCTTGACCGCGGTGAGATTTCTGGAGGATTCCAGGGGTTTTCCTTCACCCATTTATCTTTCCAGCGTGACAGCTCAAAAAAGTCGGAATGGAACACTGCGCCAAGGCTACGACTTCATTTTTCGGGTTCAAGACAAGCAGTACAATCTCTTTGTTGATTTGAACGGTCAATGGATCTTCTATAACGGTCAGTGGTATCCAGCTGTATAACCGCACTGTTTTTGTGTTTGGAGCCCGAGTTTCTTAAGGAAAAGTTGGTAAAAGACGAGGGCAGCCATTTTTAGCGAAAAAATGTGCGAAAAAATGACTGCCCCCGTCTTTCTTTTTGGTAGAATCCTTCCATGAAATCCCATACCGAATATCTTGAGGTGAATACGGAAGAGCGCTACGCGATCGTGCATCTTACGCCCCGGGTCGAGGAAGCGGTCCGGAAAAGCGGCGTGAAGGAAGGGTTGTGTCTGGTCAATTCCATGCACATCACGTCGAGCGTGTTCATTAATGATAACGAATCCGGCCTTCACGAGGATTTTCTGAAATGGGTGGAAAAGCTCGCTCCCTACGGCGTTGATAAATACAAGCACAACCTGACCGGCGAGGACAACGGCGACGCGCATCTCAAGCGCACGATCATGGGCCGGGAGGTCGTCGTTGCGATCACGAAGGGCCGGCTGGACCTCGGGCCGTGGGAACAGATCTTCTACGGCGAATTCGACGGCCAGCGCAAGAAACGCATCCTGGTGAAGATCCTCGGAGAATAAGCGGATGTCCAACACGTTCCGCGACAAGCCGTCGAAACGCCGGAAGAAGGTTCATGCTCCGCTTCCTCCGCGGGTTGAGAAAAAAGAAGAACGGAAGATCTGGGTCGGCGACGAGGCGTTCGTCGAAAAACATTTTCTCCATCTGACGCGGCTCCTTCGCGACGAAGAGCGTGAAGAAACCGACCGCTTCAGGAGCGAGGTGCTTGACCGCAAGCCCGAGGAACGGGAGCGGAGCGGGAAGGCGATCTTCCGGCTCGAGCTCCTCGAGACGCACTATAATCCTTCCGGACAAAAGCTTCTGACCTTCGCGCTCGCGAACGGGCGCCCTCTTCCGCGTTATTCCCTGAATCCCGGAGACCTCGTGACGCTTTCCGGGTTCCAGACGCCGTTGGCCGAATGTTCCACGGGGGCGGTGTACGAAAAAGACCGGATGCGGATCACGGTGGCGTTCAGCGGAAGGATCTACCCCTGGGTCGAGCGCGAGAACAGTTTCCAGCTGAGTCTTGCGGCGAACCGGACGACGTATCAGCGGATGTATGAGGCGATGCATATGGTCCGGACCGCGGACCATTCCCGCGTTGCCGTGATCCGGGATATCAGCCTCAGGCTTAAAGAGCCGCGGTTTGGCGATCCCGTTCCCCCGGAGAAAATGCCGTTCCTCGATACGACGCTGAGTGACGAACAGAGAAAAGCGGTTTGCCTTGCCCACGAAGCCGAGGATATTTTTCTGATCCATGGTCCGCCGGGAACGGGAAAGACGCGTGTTTTGGTCGAAATCGTTCGCCAGGCCGTGAGCCGCGGTGAAGCCGTGCTTTTGTCCGCGCCGAGCAATGCCGCGTGCGATCATCTGGTAGAGTGCCTGGTGGCCCATGACGTTCCCGTGACGCGCCTCGGCCAGCCGGCCCGTATTACCGAACGGATCCGCGAACACACGTTGAGCTACAAGCTTACAAAACATCCGTATGCGAAGATGATCGACGAACATGAGGCGCGCCTCGATCAGATCGACCGCCAGAAAGAGCGCCGACAGGACCGGCGCGTGATGTCGTGGGACGAAAAGCGGGAGTTGCGCGAAGAAGTCTACAAATTGCGCGATGATATCCGCGATCTTAAGGCGCAACTTTTCAAACAGGTCTGGAACGCCGCGGATGTCGTGGTCGCGACGCACACGGTTTGCGGCGACCCGCTGATCCGGGCGAAGTCGTTCCAGTGGGTGATCCTGGATGAAGCGACGCAGGGGATCGAACCCGCGACCTGGATCCCGATCCTTCATGCCGGAAAGGTCGTGCTTGCCGGAGACCATTGCCAGCTTCCGCCGACGGTCCGGAATTTCCAGAAAAACGAGAAAGGCCTGAGCTTTACGCTCTTTGAGCGCTTGCATCTGATCCTTCCGGCGGCCTCCCGGGTCCGTCTCGAGCGGCAGTACCGGATGCACGAGGACATCATGAATTTCCCATCGCGGGAATTTTATGAAGGGAAACTTTTTGCCGAAGATCCCGTGGCTCATCACACCTTGAAAGACCTTCCGCATGTAAAGGCCGGCGATCTGAACCTTGCGCCGATCGTGTTCCGGGACACGGCGGGATTAGGCTATGAAGAAGAGGAAGAAGAGGGGACCGGAAGCCGCTGCAATCCGCAGGAAGCGAAGCTTGTCGTCAAGGAGCTCGAGCGGTTGCTTGCCGACGGCGTGAAACCGGAAGAGGTGGGTCTCATTAGTCCGTACAGCGCGCAGGTCAAATTGCTGAACAGCCTGATCCTGGGGGAAAAAGCCGAGCCGGCGGCGCTTGCCGGGCTTGAGATCGACAGCATCGATTCATTCCAGGGGCGGGAAAAAGAAGTTGTGATCGTTTCGCTCGTGCGCTCTAATATCAAAGGGCAGCTCGGCTTTTTGACGGATACGCGCCGCATGAATGTGGCGATGACGCGCGCGAAACGCAAGCTCATCGTGATCGGCGACAGCGCGACGCTTTCCAATTTTCCTTTTTACGAGGATTTTTTGAAGTACGTCGAATCCATCAACGCATACCACAGCGCATGGGAGGACACCTAACATGCAATGCCCTATCTCCAGAATGTTCTGCTGCCCCGTCACGTCCAAAGCGATCTTCCTGGTGATCTCCGTGATCAGCCTGTCGCTTGGCCTTCTATCCCTCGGCTGGCCCGACCGCTCGATCCGTCTTTATCAGCGGATGATGGAAGCCTTTAATTGGCGTGTCCACCCGATCGACGAGGCTCGCGAGCTGAAGAACACCAAGCGCTTCGGGATCTGGCTGATCCTGCTCGGCGTCGCGCTCGGTGTCGTGACTCTTTTGAAGTTCTGATCTTCCCGCGGATTTCGCGGCTCCTTTCGAAGCGTTCCTTGACGTTCCCGGGTTTTCCGTCTACAATCATTATTAAGAATTAATCTTAATAAGGATTTCAAGGTATGGACGCTAAAGAACGCGAACAATTCGGCGATTTTCTCCGGGGCAAGGGTTGCCGGGTTACGGAAGAGAGGCTCAGACTTCTTGACGGGATCAAACATGAGCGCGGTCATTTTAACGTCGACGATCTGGTGCGGCGGCTCCGCAAGGGCGGGCTGGAGGTCTCCCGGGACACGGTTTACCGGAACATTCCCATTCTCCTCGAGGCGGGGGTCCTGGAGCAGAGTTTCAAGACCCGTCGCGATACGTTCTACGAATCCGCGAAAAAGAAAAAGCACCACGACCACATCCTGTGCCGGAAATGCGAAAAGGTCGTGGAATTCGAAGACCCCTCCATCGAAAAGGCCCAGCGCCTCGTTGCGGACCGGCGCGGGTTCAAGCTGGAATACCACTGTCATCAACTCATTGGGGTTTGTAAAAAATGCAGGAAATAAGATCTGTGACCCTGGATGTGCTCTTGCCGGGAGAAGGCGGGATCATCGAAGGATATTCCGAATCCAAAGAACTTCATCACCGGCTGAAGGAGCTCGGACTTGTGGAAGGGACCCGCGTTCGCGTAAGGCGTTGCGCTCCGTGGGGTGATCCGATGGAACTTTCGGTGCGGGGTTATCATCTTTCGATCCGGAAAGAAGATGCGAAATGTATCCGGGTGCGGCGGGATGAGGACGCCCCGGCTTCGCGGCAGTGCGGCTGCGGGAAAAAGCACCGTTACCGGGGTGGTTTATGACGCCCGGGGGTGTGAGAGAAGTCGCGCTGGTCGGGAACCCGAACACGGGGAAGACGACGATCTTTAACGCTCTGACGGGACTGCGGCACACGACCGCGAATTATCCGGGCGTCACGGTGGAGCGGCGGGCCGGTTCTCTGAAGCTGAAAAACGGGGAAACGGTTTCGGTGATCGATCTTCCCGGCGTTTACAGTCTCCTGCCGCGCTCTCCGGACGAGCAGGTGGTTCACGACGTTCTTTTCGGGACGCAGAAAGGGACGCCGCTCCCGGACCTTGTCGTGGTCGTGCTGGCCGCCAATAATCTTGAGCGGAACCTTTATCTTGCCACGCAGGTCGCGGAGCTCGGACTGCCGGCGGTTTTTGCGATCAATATGTGGGACGCCGCCCGGGAGCAGGGGCTTGAGATCGATCTGGACCGGCTGCAGATGATGACGGGGATCCCGTGCGTGGCGACGGTTGGCACGGACAAGAAGCGGGTCCCCGGGCTCCTTGAAGCGGTCGAACGGGAACTGGGGAGGGCGGCCACGAGGCGGAGGACGTTCGATCCGGCGGTCGCTCCCGAGGTCCGCTACAAAATGATCGAGAACATCGTTGCCGCGGCGGTCCGGCATCCCGAAGAAGAGCGACGGACCGTTTCGGATAGGATCGATCGCGTTTTGACGCATCGTGTGTGGGGACTGTTGGTATTTGTCGGGGTGATGGCGTTTGTGTTCCAGTCGATCTTCAGCTGGGCCCGGATCCCGATGGAGTGGATCTCGCACGGGATGGAACACCTGGCGTTGTTCGCGCGGGTGGTCCTTCCGGACGGCGCTTTGGAGAGCCTTATCGTGGACGGTGTGATCGGAGGCGTGGGGAACGTGGTCGTGTTCCTGCCGCAGATCATGCTCCTGTTTTTTTTCATCTCTTTTTTTGAGGATACGGGTTATATGGCGCGTGCCGTATTTGTCTTGGACCGGATCATGAAAATGGTCGGATTGAACGGGAAGGCTTTTTTACCGCTCCTCAGTTCCTTTGCGTGCACGGTGCCTGGGGTTCTCGCGACACGGACAATTGAGGACCGGAACGACCGGCTTGCGACGATCCTTGTGGCACCTCTGATGAGTTGCAGCGCGCGGCTTCCGATCTACACGTTATTGGCCGCCGCTTTTGTGCCGCCGGCGATGCTTTTCCATGTGATCTCGTTGCAGGGGCTGACGCTTTTGGCGATGTACCTGCTGAGCATTGGCACGGGTCTTGGGGTGGCCGCGATCTTCCGGAAAACTTTCCTGAAAGGGAACCGGATGCCGTTCGTATTTGAATTGCCGCCTTACCGGATGCCGCAGCCGAAGACCGTCCTGTCAGCGATGTGGGACCGCTCGAAGGAATTTATTGTTCGGGCCGGGAGTATCATTTTTCTTCTTTCGATCGTGCTCTGGTTTCTGGTGAGCTATCCCAAACAGCCCGGCATTGAGGCGCGCATGCAAGCCGAACGTGCGGCGGTCCGGACGGTTTTGGCTGGGGGCCCTCTGGAAGCGCGGCTCGAAGAGATCGATCATGCGGAGAGGGACGCGAAGATCCGCGCGAGTTTTGCGGGACGTCTCGGCCGGGCGATCGAGCCTTTGATCCGGCCTTTGGGATTTAACTGGGAGATCGGGATCGGGATCGTAGCGTCTTTTGCGGCGCGGGAGCTTTTGATCAGCACGCTTGCGATCGTGCATCATGTCAAAACCGAGGGGGAAGGCATGACCGAGGGGTTGATCCGCGCCCTCCAGTCTGCGCGATCGCAGGATACCGGGAAACCGGTTTATACGCCGTTGGTTGCGGTCGCGCTTATGGTGTTTTATGTTTTTGCATGCCAGTGTTTTTCTACGTACGCAGTCCTGAAGCGGGAAACGGGGTCCTGGGGCTGGACTTTCTTCACCATTTTCTACATGACGGCGCTTGCCTGGGGCGGCGCCTTCATCGTTTACCAGGGCGGGCGGCTGTTGGGGTTTCAATAAAACTCGGATGACGGATGGAGCTTTGGTTTTACGCCCTCCGGCATCCGTCATCCGTATAGCAGAGGGCAATGATGGACACTAGCGAGATCCTAGCATTAAGCATTGTGGCAGTGGCGGCACTGCTTGTTGTCCGCTATTTTTTCAGACAAAAAAACGGCGGCGGTTGTTCCGGAAACTGTCTCAAATCGAAACGGCCGTCAGAGAAAAAATGATATCCTTTAACAGAGTTTGTTCGCGGGTGCTGGTTTATTGCGGAGTTTTTTTGTGTCTTGGGAGCGCTTCCGTTTACGCCACGCACGCCGATGCTCCGATCGTGATCGAGGAGCATTCCAAGGTCGTGACGGCGGACGCAACAACGAATGATCCCGGGCAAGTAGAGTTTTGGGGGTCCTATGTTGTTCAGGGCGGGAAATTCGGTTGGAGATCGAACGGGGAAAGGCAGAAACGGGGGACGTATCTCGCGCAGTCCTGGGAAACACAGACGACGGTAGGCCTTTGCCGGGATCTGGATATCGGGATCATTCAGTGGTTTCAGCATACGCTGGATAAAGAGAACAATTACGATGAGTTCCGGGACATGCTCGATCCGGATACCGGCGGAGCCGCGGAAGATACGACCGAAGGACCGAGTCACGGGTTCGGCTGGAGCGATCTCGGTATTTCCGGCCGTTGGCGTTTTTACGATTCGGCGGAGAAGAAACTCGAGATCGCCTATATCCCCACGATTTATGTGCCGACGGGGCGCCGCAGCAATCTGGAACATATCGGTGCAAGCCAAGGTTATACGAGTCTGGATAACGCTTTCGCGTTCACGAAGGACATCGGTCGCTGGAATGGGACCGTGAACCTGGGCTACAACACACCGCTCGCGCACTGGCAGCGGACCCACTATTATTACGGGACGGCTCATTTCAATTTTGCGGCCGGCTATCAGGTGCTGCCGTGGTTTCAGCCCGAGGCCGAACTGATCTATCTTCACGATTTCGGCGGGCATGGGCAGACCGGGAATCTTTTCAGCGTGGTTGCAGGCGCTGTGATGCCGTTCGGCGATCATCTGCGGTTTGAGATCGGCGTTCAGCAGGATGTTTTCGGAAGCAATAAGACCCAGACCACTTCCGGTATCTTTAGCGTCGCGATTCTCACCTAAAGGATCGGCGATATTAAATTTTTTGCGGCGAAAATGTTTTAAAAAGGAGGCGTTATGCTGAAAGAGCGGGAAAAAGGGGAGAACGGTACTGCGGGAATGATCCGAAGGGCTGCGCGGGCGTCGATCTGGGGATCGGGCATTTCGTTTCTGATCGCGGTGGTCGTCGGTATCATGGTCGACTCCGTGACGCTGATCCTGGATGCGTCGGCGAGTCTTGCCATTTTTGTCTCGGCGCTTTTGATGCATTTTTCAGCAAAAAAGATCCACGCGCCTCCGGACGATACCTTTCACTACGGCTATCATAAATACGAAACGCTGACTTCGGTGATCCAGCGCGCGCTGATCATGGTCACCTGCGTGATCAGTATTAAATTCGCGGTTCAGGATATTCTTCACGCCGAAGAAGTCACGAACTACGCGCTGCCGGCGGTGGCAATGTTTTTTTCAGGGCTACTCAGCCTCGGGGTCACGGTGTATTTGAAGTGGGTCTCGAAGCGCGTCCCGTCCCAGATGGTCCGGGCCTCGGTCCTGCACTGGCTGAGCGATGCCGTGCTGTCACTCGGGGTGTGCGCGGGTTTTGTCCTCGGATTTTTTATCCGCGGTTCCGCGTACGCTTGGTTTTCCCCCTACATCGATCCGGTGATGGCCATCACCCTTGCGGGATGTTTGAGCGCGGCGCCGCTTAAAGAACTTTTTCAGGATGTTTTGGAATTGTTGGATGCAGCCCCGCCCCGGGAGGTCCGCGACAAGGTTCAAGCTGTGGTGGATCTTTACAGCCCCAGGGTTTCCGGAACGCATCGCGTGAGGACCCGAAAAGCCGGACAGAAGCTATTTGTCGAAACGTGTTTTCTGGAACGCGAAACCCTGACCCTCGGGCATGCCGAAGAACTCGCCGGAGCCTTTGAAAAAGACCTCAGGTCGCACTTTCCGGATTGTGACGTGGTTGTTCATTTTAAAAGCCGCCGCTGATCCAAGCTTTGCGTTTTCCCTCGTTGTTGACAGGAATTTTTTTAGTGATATTATGCACACATGTGCATAATTAAGGCGGGATATGCGTCCTAAAAAGATCAGGCGGATCGGGTGTAAGCCGGGGGACCGGTGTTTCCGGCCGCTTCATGTGCCGCGAAAGGATATCGTGGTGACGACGCTCGGGATGGACGAGCTCGAAGCGCTACGGCTTTGCGATTTGGAGTATCTGGAACAAGGCGAGGCAGCGAAGCGGATGAAGGTCCACCGATCGACCGTGTCGCGGATCCTGACCGTTGCGCGCCGGAAGGTCGCGAACGCGCTGCTTCACAATCACGGCATCAAGATCACCGGCGGTTGTTGCAAGGTGGAAAAGGAGAAAATGTGACGGAGTGTTGCCGGAATCCAAGACGGCTTTCGTTTCTCGATCGTTTTTTAACGCTGTGGATCTTTCTTGCCATGGCGGCCGGGGTTCTGGCGGGATATAGCTATCCGCCGGTCGTCGGGTTCTGGAACAAGTTTCAGGTTGGAACGACGAATATCCCGATCGCGATCGGACTGATCCTTATGATGTATCCTCCTCTTGCGAAAGTAAAATACGAAGAGTTGGGCGATGTTTTCAAGAATGCCAACGTTCTGCTTCTTTCGCTTGTTCAAAACTGGATTGTCGGGCCGATCCTGATGTTTGTTCTAGCCATCACATTGCTTCACGGTTATCCGGAATATATGATAGGCCTTATCTTGATTGGTCTTGCGCGCTGCATTGCGATGGTTATTGTCTGGAATGAGCTTGCGGAAGGGGATGCGGAATATTGCGCGGGACTCGTGGCGTTCAACACGATCTTCCAGGTGCTTTTCTTTTCCGTTTACGCCTGGGTTTTTATCACGGTTCTGCCGCGCTGGTTCGGGCTTCAGGGGGCGGTGGTGAATATCACGATCGGACAGATCGCCCAAAGTGTTTTCATTTATCTCGGGATCCCGTTTATTGCCGGCTTTCTAACCCGGTCTATTCTGTTGCGGTTGAAGGACAAGGTCTGGTATGAAACAAAATTCATTCCCAAGATCAGCCCCGTCACGCTCATGGCGTTGCTTTTTACGATTCTGGTGATGTTTTCGCTGAAGGGCGACAAAATCGTCCGGATTCCGTTTGATGTCATAAGGATCGCGGTTCCGCTTCTGATCTATTTTGTCGTGATGTTCCTGATCTCGTTTTTCATGAGCAAGAAGATCGGAGCGAGCTATAACCAGTCCGCCACGCTTTCCTTTACGGCCGCGAGCAACAATTTCGAGCTCGCGATCGCGGTGGCGGTCGCCGTGTTCGGGATTCATTCCGGAGCGGCCTTTGCGGCTGTGATCGGGCCTTTGGTCGAGGTGCCGGTGTTGATCGCTCTTGTGAATGTCTCGCTCTATTTCAAAAAACGGTATTTTCAGGAGGCTGCCCAATGAACAGGGAAAACAGGTTCCCTTTGTTCCGGGAACTGCCTATGATATTTGTCATGATCTCAAAAAAGATGCTCGGTCTTTTTTTGGTCGTGGGGTTGGCGGTGACGCCGGTTTCCTGGGCGTCCGAGGCGGCGTCTGCGGCGCCCCAAGCCGGTCCCGAAAGAATGACGTTCCTCGATTGCTATCAGAAAGTTCTTACGCATTATCCCGCGCTCAAGAAACGCTACGAGCAGTTGGAGCAGGCCAGGGCGGGACGCAATCTCGCGGTCGCCGATCTCTTTCCGCATGTCCAGGGCGTTTTTTCCACAACGACGACGGACGACCCCGTCGGCGTTTTCAGCGATCTCCTCCGGCAGCACGCGTTCACCGAACAAAATTTTGAGCTGAATTCTCTCAATAGCCCGCGTCACCGCACAAACTACCATTTTGGGATCGAAGGGGACATGCTGCTTTTCGATTCGTTCAACACGATCTCAAAGATCCGTTCCGCGCTCCGGCTCGTGAAATCGGCCGATCTTCAGGCGGATTTCACGGAGATGGAAGCCGCGGTCGTGACGCTCGAAAGCTATCTCGGGATCCTGCTCGCGAAGGAACTTTATCGCGTGGCCTCGGAAGTGAAGAACGCTTCGGATAAGGACCTTCAGCAGGCCAAGGACCTGAACGACAAAGGAATGATCCTCGGCGCGGATTATTACGCTGCCAAGGTGACAGCGGCCGGGATCGAACGCCAACTGAATCATGCGAAGGCGACGCTTAAAAGTTCCCGGATGCTTATGAACATCCTGATGGGGGAAGATCCGGAATTCGTCTGGGAAGCGGCGGGGAAACTCCCCGAATTCACCCAGGATGCCGGCGCGCTGCGGACGTGGATCGCGGAGGCGTATCAGAAACGGCAGGACCTTGCGGCGCTGGACCAGATGCTGGATGCCCAGCGGATCGAAAAACTGCGGCAGAAAACCTCGTTCCTTCCCAAGTTCTACGGGTTTGGGAGCCTGGATGACGACAGCCACGACTTTCATTCCGGCGGCCGGAATTTTACGGTCGGTTTCAAGGGGACGATGGATTTTTTTGACGCGACCTATCCGGGGCGCGTGAAAGAAGCCGGCGCGAAATACAAGGAGCTCGCGGCTGAGCGTGATGCGCTTCGCGACGAGATCGCAAAACAGCTGGTCGGTGAGCTGGCGCGCTATGAGACCGTGACGCTTGATGCGCCGGTCATGAAGTCGGCTTACGCGGACGCCACCCAAGCGACGGAACAGACGGCGAAGCTTTATCAGGAAGGCCGGAAGTCCATTGCGGACCTGCTCGAGATGCGGCGCGGTTATTTCGAGACCGCCGCCGGCTATCAGGACCTTCTTCTGGCGCTCGAGCTTGAGTACGCGAAGCTGTTGTTCCTGTCCGGGCAGTTGACGGAAGACGGCATTCATCAGGTGAATACGAGATTGAAAGGTTAGCGCAACGCTCAACGATCAACGCGCAACGTAAAAACTAATTCGTTGTGCGTTCTGCGTAGCACGTTGCGCCAAAATTTTATGACCACACATCATTCGGACATCATTAGCGGGATCGTCAGCTATTTCGCAAAGTCGAAGATCACGCCGCTTATCATCGCGACATCGCTTATTCTCGGCGTTTTCGCAGTCGTCAATTTGCCTCGCGAGGAAGAACCCCAGATCTCGGTGCCGATGTTCGATATCTTCGTTTCGTATCCCGGCGCGGATTCCAAGGAGGTCGAGCAGCGGATCGTGACCTTGGGCGAGCGCAAGCTGTGGGAGATCCCCGGTGTCGAATACATCTATTCCACGATCGAGCCGGAAGGCGCGCTCATCATCGTTCGCTTCAAAGTGGGCGAAGATGTCGAAAAAAGCTTGATCAAACTTTACACCAAGGTCTATTCCAATCTGGATTTCTTGCCACCCGCGGCGACGCAGCCTCTGATCAAGGTCCGTTCGATCGACGACGTGCCCATCCTGACCTTGACGTTCCATGCAAAGGACAAGGGCCCGGTCGCGCTTCGGAAGACCGTTGCGAACGTTCAGAATATCGTGAACGCCATTCCGGACGTTTCGGATACGCATATCACGGGCGGCCGCAAGCGCCAGTTCCAGGTGTTCTTTGACGAGGCGAAACTGAAGTCCCGGCTTTTGAACCCGCTCGAGGTCGCTCAGATCATCCGCTCCGCGAATGTGAAACAGGCCGCGGGGCATCTTGAAAGCGCGCCCGCACTGGAATCGGTGGAGGCGAATTCGTTCTTCAGGACCAAGACCGATCTCGAGAATCTGGTGGTCGGCGTGAGTGCCGGCAGTATCGTGAAGCTCGGGGACATCGCGAAGGTCGCGGACGGGCCAGATGAAGAGGAACGGGCCACGGAGATCTTTTTCGGCCCGGCCTCTCCGGGGAAGGCGCGGGGCCCGTTTGAGGCCGTGACGCTTTCGATCTCGAAGCGCAAGGGCGCGAACGCGGCGCATCTTTCGGAGGTGATCCTGCATACGATCCGGGAACTTCCGGAGGCGACGCTCCCGAAAGATGTCGAGATGACCGTGACGCGCGACTACGGCGAGACGGCGAAAGAGAAATCCAACGAATTGCTTTTCCATATGGCGATCGCCGTCTTTGGCGTGAGCCTGCTGATCGCGTGGTCGTTCGGCCGGCGCGAGGCCGGGGTCGTGGGGATCGCGATCCCGATGACCTTGGCGCTTACGCTCGCGACATTCTACTTCATGGGCTTTACGCTCAACCGGATCACGCTTTTCGCGCTGATCTTCTCGATAGGGATCCTAGTCGATGACCCGATCGTGGACGTGGAAAATATCGTCCGCCATCTGCGGCTGCCGTCCAACAAAGGGCGGAATATTCTGGAGGTGACGATCGAGGCCGTGAACGAGGTCCGCAGTCCTTTGATCCTCGCGACGCTGACGGTCGTCGCGGCCATTCTCCCGATGGCGTTCGTGCGGGGGTTGATGGGCCCTTACATGAGACCGATCCCGATCGGAGCCAGCGCGGCCATGATGTTTTCGATGGCCGTCGCGTTCGTCGCGACCCCGTGGGCCGCATACCAGATCCTCGGAAAGGCGTTCGCACAGGGGAAGCTCAAGGCCCATCACGAAGGCGAGAAGGAAGATTTCCTCACGCACCTTTACCGCGCTTACATGAATCCGCTCATTTATAACCCGAAGGTCCGGAAGTGGTTCCTGATCGGGCTCGGGACCCTGCTCGGGCTTTCCGTGCTGCTCGTGCCGCTCAAACTTGTTCGGATGAAAATGCTTCCGTTCGACAATAAGAACGAATTCCAGGTGGTGCTCAATATGCCGGACGGCACGGCGGCGGAAAAGACGCGCGAGGCGATCACAAGGATCGCGGATTATCTCGTGACGGTGCCGGAAGTGAAGGACATAGAAATGTATGTCGGCACGGCCGCACCCTATAATTTTAACGGGCTCGTGCGGCATTATTTTCTTCGTTCAAAACCCGATCAGGCGGACCTTCAGGTGAACCTTGCCGGAAAGCATCACCGCAAACGCCAGAGTCACGACATCGCGAAGTCTGTGCGGCCGAAGATCCATGACATCGTGACGCGATACGGCGGACACGTTCAGGTCGCGGAAGTGCCGCCCGGTCCGCCGGTACTTTCAACGCTTGTGCTCGAGATTTATGGGCCGACGCTTGAGGGCCAGACCTCGCTTGCAAAACAGATCGAAGGATTGCTCGCGTCAAGCGATGGTGTGACGGATATCGACACCTATGTGCAGTCGCCGGAAAAGCTTGCACGGCTTCGCGTGAACGCGCAGAAGGCGTCGCTTAACGGGATCCCTGTCTCGCAGGTGGCGGAGGCGATCACGACCGCGGTCGGCGGGAAGACCGTCGATCTCGCGCATCTTTCCGAGGAATACGAACCAGTCGAGATCCTGCTCCGGCTGCCGAAGGAAAAACGCGCGACACTCGATAGCGTTCTCAATATGACGCTTCTTTCGCGTTACGGAAACCCGATCCCGGTTCGGGACCTTGTCGATGTCGAGAATGATGCCAAGGCTCCCGCGATCTATCACAAAAACCTGATGCGCGTTTCCTATGTGATCGCCGATGTGGCGGGGAAGTTCGAAAGCCCGGCGTACGCGATCCTCAAGCTAAAAAAAGATATCGCGAAGATGCCGGTGCCGCCGAACCACGAGGGGCAAACGAAGATCGACCAGCTTTTCAACGGGCAGCCGGCGACTTCGGACCGCTGGACGCTGAAGTGGGACGGGGAGTGGCAGATTACGTATGAGGTGTTCCGCGATCTCGGGATCGCGTTTGCGTTCGTATTGCTTCTCATTTATGTGCTCGTGGTCGGATGGTTCCAGTCGTTCAAGACGCCGTGGATCATTATGCTCCCGATCCCCCTGACGCTGATCGGGATCCTTCCCGCGCATTGGCTGGGCGGGGTTTTTTTTACGGCGACTTCGATGATTGGCATGATCGCGGGGGCCGGGATCGTCGTCCGCAACGCCATTATCCTCGTGGATTTTATCGAGCTTCAGCGCGCGGCGGGGATGCCGCTTGAGGAAGCCGTGATCGATGCCGGTGCGAAGCGGTTCCGCCCGATGCTCCTTACGGCGGCGGCGGTCGTGGTCGGCGCGTCGGTCATTTTGTTTGATCCGATCTTTCAAGGGCTTGCGGTGGCGCTGATGGCGGGCGAGATCGCGTCGACGATCCTGTCGCGTACTGCGGTCCCGGTGTTCTATTATATGATGACTAAAAAACAGGATGGTGGATGACGGAGGGAGGATGGGGCAGAACGGAAAACCTGATCGTCATCCGCCATCCGATATCCGCTTTCCTCTTCCCGGAGGGAAAAATGACCATTGAAAAATGTATTCGCGTGATCGCCGGAAGTTTCATCCTGGTCAGCCTTGGTCTCGCGGTTTGGGTCAGCAAGTGGTGGCTGCTCTTTACCGCTTTCGTGGGCGTGAACCTGATCCAGTCGGCATTTACCGGCTGGTGTCTCATGGAAGATATCCTTAAAAAGTTCGGCGTGAAGTCCTGCTGCCCTGATTCTCGATAGAAATTTATCGGAAATCAGGGCTGCACGGATCACCCCCGGGGTGCTTGAAAAATCGGGATTCTTGCTGCTCCAAATAGTTTGTCTGCCGGGGCGGGCGGATTCTCCGGAGATTTTTGAAATTCCGTCCCCTTCATTGACACTCTCTTCGCCTTCGGGCAGAATGGCGCCATTATGGAACTCAATATCGACAAGGTCGCCGAACTCGCGCGCCTCAACCTCAAGCCCGAAGAAAAAGAGAAGCTCGCCCGGGAACTCGGAGCGATCCTCGACTATGTGAAGAAACTCGACAAGCTCGACACGAAGTATGTCGAGCCGACGAGCCATGTCCTGGACCTCGAGAACGTGTACCGTAAAGACGAGGCCAAGGTTTCGAACGCCGCGGAGCAGGCCCTGGAACACGCCCCGCACGCCGACGGCCGTTTCTTCAAAGTTCCCAAGATCGTGCAGCGATGACTGACCGCAGACTGCAGACGACAGACCCCAAATATGTCCGTCATTCTGAGGACGAAGTCCGAAGAATCTCAGGCAAGATGCTTCGCTTCGCTCAGCATGACGGGCGCCTTTTTTTTGATAGGGAGTTCGTATGGGAGATTTGACGAGTTTCACTCTCAAGGAAGCGATCGAATTCGCGAAAAGGGACGGCGCTCAGCCGCTCGTCGACGCCGTCGCGAAACGTGCCGCCGCACTCAACCCGAAAGTGAACGCATTCCTCCGGTTCGACAAAGGATCGGTGACGCACGGCGTTCCGTTTTACGGCGCTCCGGTCTCGATCAAGGACAATATCTGCATTAATGGCGCGGAAGTAACCTGCGCGTCGAAGATCCTCGCGAAGCATGTGCCGCCGTACGACGCGACCGTGATCGCGAAACTGAAACAGGCCGGCGCCACGATCTTCGGCCAGTGCAACATGGATGAATTCGCGTTCGGCTCCTCCTGCGAGACTTCGGCGTTCGGTCCGTGCCGGAATCCCTGGGACCTTGAGCGCGTACCGGGCGGCTCAAGCGGTGGTTCCGCGGCTTCGGTTGCGGCGGACATGACGTTTGCGGCGCTTGGATCGGACACCGGCGGATCGATCCGCCAGCCTGCGGCGCTTTGCGGCGTGGTGGGCGTGAAACCGACTTACGGCCGCGTGTCGCGCTACGGTCTCATCGCGTTCGGCTCGAGTTTCGATCAGATCGGTCCCATCACAAAGACGGTCGAGGACGCGGCGATCTTAATGAATGTGATCAGCGGTCACGATCCGAAAGATTCCACGTCCGCGCCGCAGCCGGTGCCGGACTTTACGCAGGCGCTCAAACGCGATGTGAAAGGTCTCCGCATCGGACTTCCGAAAGAATATTTTATCAAGGGGATCGATCCCGAGGTCGAGAAAAGCGTGCGTGCGGCGGCGGATCTTTATAAGAAGCTTGGCGCCGAGATCAAAGAGATCAGCCTTCCGCACACCGAATACTCCGTAGCGGTCTACTATATTGTCGCGGTCGCGGAGGCAAGCTCGAACCTTGGCCGTTTCGACGGCGTGGAATACGGCCTGCGGGTTCCGTCCAAGGACCTACGGGAGATGTATTTCGAGACGCGCAACCGGGGATTCGGGCAGGAGGCGAAGCGCCGAATTCTCCTCGGAACGTTCGTGCTTTCGGCGGGGTATTATGACGCCTATTATTTGAAAGGCCAGAAGGTTCGCACGCTCATCCGCCAGGATTTTGAGAAGGCGTTCAAAGAAGTCGATGTGATCCTTTCGCCGACGTCTCCGACTCCGGCATTCAAGATCGGCGAAAAAGCAGCGGACCCGATCGCCATGTACCTTTCCGATATTTTTACCATTCCCGCGAACCTCGCAGGCGTTCCGGCTATGTCCCTGCCGTGCGGGTTTACCGCGGGCGGGCTTCCGATCGGCGTGCAGCTTATGGCCCGGCCTTTCGACGAAGCGACCATGCTTCGCGCGGCCCACGCCTTTGAGCAGGAAACCGGTATTTATGGGAAGAAGCCTAACTTATAGGCGTTTGACAGGGTTTACGGTAGGTGCTACATTGTATATACGGATGTATAACGGCGCATGTCCCGTTAGAGATTCAAAGGTTCGAAGAGGGACTGGAAGAAAACGATAGTGGGTCCTGTTGCTGTTATATGTATCCGAGTGAAAGCGCTAACGGGAGAACGATAACATGATAAAGCACCTGACAACCCACGGGAACAGCTTGGCCCTGGTTATCGAAAAGGCGATCCTTGATCTTCTTCGAATTACGAAGGATACCCCGCTCGAGATCAACACCGACGGCCGCAGTCTGGTCATCTCTCCGGTGGAAGATAAAGAACGGGAAAAGAAGATCGATGCTGTGATGGAAAAGATCCATAAAAAATACGCATCGACCTTTAAAGCGTTGGCGGATTGAGCGAGCGACGTTTATGCCGCGTAGCCTGAAAGGCAAAACGAAAGTTTCTCTGAAGAAGCGCTTTGTTGTTCGGGAGGAAGACGCTTCTTACGGGGCCCTCCAGCCTGTTTTTTTGACGGTGGCCGAGGTTCTGCGATTCCATCGACGGCAGGTCGAAGATTTTGGCGGTACGGACGGGGTTCGGGATATGGGGTTGCTGCAATCCGCATTGGCCCAGCCGGAATCGGGCTTTGGCGGACATTGGTTGCATGAAGATATCTTTGAAATGGCCGCAGCCTACGCGTTCCATATCTGTAAAAACCATCCGTTCTCTGACGGGAATAAGCGTACGGCTCTTGATACGGCATTGATCTTTCTTAAAGCGAACGGTATTGATTTCAAGAATCCAAGGGATATGTTCATTGAGATCATGCTGTCCGTCGCGGAAGGGAAGATGGATAAAAAGAAATTAGCGCGGGTTTTCCGCGAATTGCCGCGAGAGTAGCGCAGACATCTTTTAAAAAACCGGTGTTTTTATAGACGGTGTCCGGTAAAAGTTGCGCCCGCGCAAGATTCATCGGCGGGCCGATGAATTGGATAAGCCGGCCGACCTGTTGTCCGGGGCGGGGCTGAATTGCCGTGCGGGCCCGACAATGGGAAGGTTGGGTGAGTCCGGCAGATTTTCCGGGCGCCCGGAGAATTGGAGTGGTAAGGCGGTTCGGGGAGCTATGGACCATATATGATATATGGCGAAGGCACCGGAACCAAACTGAAGACTAAAAGACCGGGACTGGAATCGTGGGAAGCATTTACCCGCTGGCCAACGTTCGGCTGTGTGGTGAACTATGACGGTTTTGGAGATCGCAAGGGTTTACACGGATCTTGTGAAAACAGAGCGGGAGATCCCTGAGATGGAGCCACGGGCGAAGGAACAGGTCAACGCGCTTCGGACCAAATATCATGAGCTGCTGATGGCAAAAATGCGGGAAGAGCGGATTGATTTTTCCGATCGCTTTGACGCCGCAGCCAAAGCGTTTGATATGGTTCGCGAAGAAGACGCGAAGTATAGCGGAAAATGAATTCGCTGGCAGGCCGATAAATTCGGGGAACGGACGATTTTTCCGCACGCGGAAAAATTGGGCAGAGAATGAAGATTTCCCGGCGGGCCGGGAAATTGGGGTATAAGCAGAGGAGGGAGACCATGGCGAAGACGAAGATGCCGATCGTAATGGATATGCAGCCCGGCGAATACTGGTGGTGCGCGTGCGGGGAATCCGCGAAGCAGCCCTTCTGCGACGGCTCGCACGAAACGAAAAAAACGGGAATGCAGCCCCTGCGCGTTGTGATCGACTCTTCGAAAAAGGTCGCCTGGTGCGGCTGCAAGGCCTCCGGCAAAAAACCCTTTTGCGACGGCACGCATACGAAGCTTTGATCGAGGAGAAGCTTATGAAAGACTATAAAGATGTTTTGGTTCGCGCGGGATGGATACTAATTATCGTCGGCGTTCTGGATATCGCTATCATGATCTTTTGCGTCGTGCGCCGCATCAGCTATGCTTCGTCGCTGAATATTTTTGCGCTGATCGCGGGTATCTTAGTGCTGCAGAACCGGTTGACCGCGACCCGGGTCATTTCCCAGATCACGGCACTTTATATCGGCAGCAGCCTTACTACGGCAATCTTGACGCCTTTCGTCCTACCTTGGGATCTGTGGCTCACGTCCCTCAAGCTTTATCCGGTCGAAATTGCGAAGTCGTTTTTTGGGTCCGCGCTCTTTTTGCTGTTCGCGGTCTGGCTCTACGGGGAGCTCACTTCCGAGCCCGTCCGGGCGGCCATGGATGAAGCGCATGTGAATTACACCTCGCTTTGGAGAAAGCCCGCGAACGGTCTTTGGGTCAGCACCTGTTTCGCGGTGATCCTGATGGGCATTCTCCCGGTCTTTCTCACGAAAAGCCCTGCCGCGCAAAAGACCAGGCAGATCGCTGCCGGGAAAATGGGTGCCGGGTATAAATATTTCGTTTCCTCGTTGAACCAGCGTATCAACCGGGAAGGGAATTTCGTGCGTGCCATCGTCACGGCTTATAACGATAAAGAGATCAAGGTTCTTCCGCTTGAGTGGAGCGAAAAACGATAGCAAGTGATAACCGGACGGCGTCCGGTGGGGAAGGGTAAGAAAGAATAGCTATGAACTACGAAGCGGTGATTGGACTTGAGGTGCACGTTCAGCTGAAGACGAAGTCGAAGCTCTTCTGCTCGTGCTCGACGGAATTTGGGGCGGAGGGGAACAGCCATACGTGCCCCGTGTGTCTCGGCTGGCCGGGATCGCTGCCGGTGGTGAACGAGGAAGCGTTGAAGCTTGGCATCCGGGCCGGGCTCGCGCTGAATTGCAAGGTAGCCGAGCGGCTCAAATTCGACCGGAAGAATTATTTTTATCCCGACCTCCCGAAGGCGTATCAGATCTCGCAGTATGATATGCCGGTGAACGGGCGCGGATATGTCGATGTCGAAACCCGGGACACGTCCTCCGGGCCACGCACCACGCAAAAAAATGCAGAGGCCCAGTCCGTGGACCGTGGCTCGTGGCCCGTGGTGCGAAAAAGGATTGGGATTACGAGAGCGCACCTTGAAGAAGATGCCGGTAAGCTGCTTCACGAAGGGATCGCGGACGGGAGTCTTGTGGATTACAACCGCGGCGGCGTACCGCTCCTCGAGATCGTTTCAGAACCCGATATTCGTTCGCCGCAGGAAGCCTACGATTATCTGACCACGCTCAAGGCCATTCTGCAATATGCGGAAGTGAGCGACTGCGATATGGAAAAAGGAAGCCTCCGCTGCGACGCGAACGTGTCGGTGCGGCCCGTGGGCCAGGAGAAGTTCGGGACGAAGGTCGAGATCAAGAACCTGAACTCGTTCAAGATGGTGCAGAAGGCGATTCAGTACGAGATCGAGCGGCAGATCGACGCGATCCGGGACGGCGAAATGATCGTCCAGGAAACGCGGCTCTGGAACGACGTGAAAGGATCGACGTTTTCGATGCGATCGAAAGAAGAAGCTCACGATTACCGCTATTTCCCGGATCCGGACCTCGTGCCGTTCACATTGTCGCGCGAGACCGTGGAAGCGATCCGGAAAACGCTGCCGGAACTGCCGCTTGAACGTGCGAAACGGTTCATCAAGGAGTTCGGTCTTTCGGAATATGACGCTTACACGCTCGTCGAGGATAAAAAGCTCGCGGAGTATTTTGAAGCCACTGTCCGGGCGGGCGCCGCGGCAAAGTCCGCGAGCAACTGGATCCTGACCGAACTTCTGGCCGTGCTGAACGCCAAAGGTCTCGCGGCCGAAAGTTGTCCGGTGCAGCCTGCGGCATTTGCGGCGTTGCTGAAATTGATCGAGAGAGGAACGATCTCCGGGAAGATCGCTAAAGACGTGCTCACGATGATGTTCGAGACCGGCAAGGACGCGGACAGAATCGTGAAAGAAAAAGGACTCGTTCAGGTCTCTGACACCGGTCTGATCGAAAAGGCCGTCGAAAAGGCGATCGCCGCGAACCCGAATGCCGTTGCGGAATACAAGGCCGGCAAACAGAAAGCCATCGGTGCCATCGTCGGTGCGGTGATGAAAGAGATGGCCGGAAAAGCCAATCCGAAGCTTGTTAATGAGATACTCCTTAACAAGCTCGGATGACGGAAGGCGGATGTCGGATGGCGAAAAACTCAAAGCCTGCTTGTAAAAAACGCCATCCACTATCCGCCATCCACCATCCGTTTTATACGCTAGGCATCGAGACTTCCTGCGATGAAACATCGTGCGCCGTGCTGAAAGGCAGAGACACGATCCTCTCCAACGTTGTTTCCTCCAGCCTTTTCCGCCACAAGAAATTCGGCGGCGTGGTTCCGGAGATCGCTTCGCGGCATTCCATGGAACAGATCGAGTGCGTGTTCCATGAAGCGCTCGAGGAAGCGAAGGTCCGGGCGCAAGACCTCGATCTTGTTGCCGTAACGCAGGGGCCGGGACTCATCGGCTCGCTTTTTGTCGGTGTCGCGTTCGCCAAGGCGCTCGCGTATCAGCTCGATATCCCGCTCGTCGGCGTCAACCATATAGAAGCACACCTGTCGGCGAATTTTTTCGGAAAGAAAGTGCCGGAACGGTATATCGGCCTGCTTGTTTCCGGCGGTCATACGATGCTTACCTATTGCGAAAAAGGGAGGATCCACATTCTCGGTGAAACGGTGGACGACGCGGTCGGCGAAGCCTACGACAAAGTCGGAAAGATCATGGGCCTCAGCTATCCCGGTGGGCCGGTGATCGACAAGCTCGCCCGGGAAGGGAACCCGCGCGCGGTCCGGTTTACCCAACCGAAGCAGGACGGGCGATTCGACTTCAGTTTTAGCGGTATCAAAACAGCCGTGCTCTATCTTTTGCGGGATTTCAAGACCGGAAAGCCGAAAAAGGATGCGCCGTCCTCCAAAGATCTGGCCGCAAGTTTTCAGCATGCCGTGATCGGATGGATCGTCGAGAAGGCGCTCGATGCGGCGGAATTTAAAGGGGTCTCGGATATTGTGGTCGGCGGAGGGGTGAGCGCGAATTCTTATTTGCGGGACAAGCTTGCGAATGATGCGGCAGGCAAGGGGATCAAGGTTTGGCTTCCTCCGTTCATTCTATCGACGGATAACGGGGCGATGATCGCACGCCGAGGGATCGAGCTTTATCAAAACGGGAAACGGTCGAAACTTAATATGACCGGGGAACCGGCGCTACAAATAAAAGAATAAGTGTCAGCGTATCAGGTGTCAAAGTAGAGGGACGAAACGTTGATACAGTGACACAGTGATACTTTGATACGCTTTTTCCTGACAGGAGGTTTTATGTTCGATTTAACGTCCCATGATATCGACGTTTTTTTCCGGCTTTTGGCGGCGACCGGACTCGGGGCTTTGGTAGGGCTTGAGCGGGAGTTCAACGGCAAGGAGGCTGGGTTCAAGACATACACCCTTGTTTGCCTCGGTTCCGCGCTCATGATGATCGTTTCGGCGGATATTTATCTGATCTACAAAGGCCTGACGATCGTTGATCCGTCGCGGATCGCGGCGCAGGTCGTGACGGGGATCGGTTTTCTTGGCGCGGGTGCGATCATCCGGGACCAGCAGGGGGTGAGAGGTCTTACGACAGCGGCCGGGATATGGGCGGTCTGCGGGATCGGACTCGCATGCGGGACCGGTCTTTTTAAGCCGGCGATATTTACCACCGCGCTTGTCCTGGTCGTGCTGGTTCTTTTCCAGAAAGTTGAGCATAAGATGATCCCCAAGAAGAAGCATGAAAAAAACGAAGAATAGGGGCGTGTATTTTTCCAGGATTGACACTCCAGGGGCAAAAAGCTAGAATCCGCCTCTCATGAATAAGCTCAAGATCGCGTTACCCAAAGGCAGCCTCGAAGAAGCGACCTATAATCTTTTCAAAAGGGCCGGCTTCAAGATCAATGTCAGCTCCCGTTCCTACATTCCGTCGATCGATGATCCCGAGATCGAAGTCGTGCTCTTCCGTCCCCAGGAAATGTCCCGGTATGTTGAAGACGGGGTCGTGGATTGCGGTTTGACCGGGCATGATTGGATCGTCGAGAACGATTCCAAGATCGTTGAACTTTCCGAAATGCAATATTCCAAACGCACCTCGAATCCCGTCCGTTGGGTCCTCGCTGTGCACGAATCGTCGTCTTTCAAGAGTATCAAAGACCTTGAAGGGAAGAAGATCGTGACCGAACTTGTCGGCGTGACGAAACGTTACTTGAAGAAGAACAAGGTGAATGCCGAGGTCGAATTCTCCTGGGGCGCTACGGAGGCCAAACCTCCGAAGCTTGCCGATGCCATTGTGGAAGCTACCGAAACCGGTTCCAGCCTGCGTGCGAACAAGCTAAAGATCATCGACACCGTGATCGTGTCCATCCCGAAGTTCATCGCGAATAAAAAAAGCGCGTCGGACCCCTGGAAGAGGCAGAAGATGGATACGCTCGTCCTGCTTCTCGAAGGCGCGATGCGGGCCCAGGAAAAAGTCGGGCTTAAGATGAATGTCGAGAAGGAGAACCTTGCGAAGATCCTGAAGCTTCTTCCCGCGATGAAGAAGCCGACGATCGCGAACCTGACCGACAAGAACTGGCTCGATGTCGAAACGATCATTGACGAGTCTGTGGTCCGTGAGCTGATCCCCGCGCTGAAAAAAGCCGGCGCGAGCGGGATCATCGAATATCCTCTCAATAAAGTAATTCCGTAACTTCATTCACACAGGAGATTTCCCCATGCCTTGGGCGCGCAAGCAGCGTAAGAAAAAGATGAATAAGCACAAGCGCAAGAAGAAGTTGCGCAAGCATCGTCACAAGAAAAAGGATTGGTCCTAGAAGACCGAAGATTGCAGACTGAAAACCGCAGACGGAAAGCCGGCTTTCAGGCTTTTGTCTGCGGTTTTTTGTCTCTATTCCCGGAAAGCGTTTTATGCAGACCTTAACTGTGCGAAGCCCCGCAAAACTGAACCTCCACCTCCGTATCCTCGGAAAACGTCCGGACGGGTATCATAAGCTCTTGACGCTTTTCCACCGGATTTCACTTGCTGACACGATCCGGATCCGGAAAAGCGGGAGAGCGTTCCGGCTGACCACGAATCTCTCCACGCTTGAAACGGGGGAAGGCAACCTTATCACCAAGGCCTACCGGGTCCTGCGGGAAAAATACCCTTCGATCGGCGGGGTCTCGGTCCGGCTGACCAAGAGGACGCCGCTCGGCGGCGGGCTCGGCGGAGGTTCGAGCAACGCGGCTTTTTTCCTTCTCGGGATGAAAAAGCTCTACCGGCTTAAAATTCCGGAGAAAGAACTTATGGCGATGGGGAAAAAACTGGGGGCGGATGTTCCGTTCTTTCTCTCCGAAGCGCGGGAGGCTCTTGCTTGGGGGATCGGAGAAAAAATGCAAAAGCAGTCTTTTCGGGGTCGTCTCTGGTTTCTCTTACTCGTTACAGATCAAGGACTTAACACCCGAAAGATCTATCAAGGCCTGCGTTGGAGCGGGAAGCCCCTTTCCTTGACAAAGGAGAAACGGGTTGCTAGAATTCTCCGCTATTTTCTCCTTAAGAAGAGGATCCGGGAAGCTGCAGAACTGGTTCGCAATGATTTGGAGTCCTCGGCCTTTGTTCTGAGACCGTCTATCCCAAAAGCCATTGCAATTATGGAAAAGTTAGGGGCTCCCCTTGTCCGTATGACGGGAAGCGGTGCGACGGTTTTTGCCGTGTTTCCCAGCCGTCAGGAAGTCACAAGGTTTGCGCGGAAATTGAAACGGGTTCCCGGGTTTTCCCGCAAAGTGATTTGTCACTCTCTTTAAGCGAGCAAGTGCGGGCCGCGGGGGTTCCAGGTGAAGATCACGGAAGTACGCGTTTTTCCTAAAGTTAACAGCGATAATAAATTACGCGCGTTCGTCAATATCACGTTTGACGATTGCTTTGTCGTGCGCGGGCTCAAAGTGATCGAAGGGGTCAAGGGGGTTTTTGTCGTGATGCCCTCGCGCAAGGTCAAAGAGGATGAACACCGGGACATCGCGCATCCCGTGACGGCGGAGTTCCGGGATTATATCGAGCAAGAAGTCCTGAAGGCTTATGAGCTTCATCTGGAGCATGCTCCGGATGCACAAGGGCTCAGCGAAGACGATCCGTTTGAGCGCTGATCTTTTGAAATAAAGAGACATTGCCCGGTGGTGAAATGGTATCACACTGCCCTTTTCCGCCTGAGGCGGATTCGTCTGTGAGGCGAATCCACCGATGGACGGATTCGCCTCAGGCGAAGGAGGCAAGGCTTTAGAATGTGGGTTTACATTCTGGAAAGCACGAAAGACGGTTTTCGATACATTGGAAGCGGCGAGAATGCCGAAGAAAGATTGCGACGGCACAATGCGGGGGATTATCGCTACACCAAAGGGCATAGGCCTTGGAGGCTAGTTTATTTGGAGGCTAGTTTATAAGGAACCCCAACCGACTCGCTCAGAAGCCGTTAAAAGAGAACGGTTTCTTAAATCCGGAGTAGGGCGTAAACTTTTGAAAGAAATGATTGATTAAGAGTATTGCCCCGTGGTGAAAATGGATATCACACTGCCCTTTGGAGGCAAGGTTTCTGGTTCAAGTCCAGACGGGGCAGCCATGCGCCGCGTAAGATGCATGACTAGTCCTGAGCCCTATGAGGGCAGGGCGGTTTAGCTTTTCAAAAAACGATCCAAGAACAGCGCGAGAAGATCCAATGAAAAACGGGATGATGAAGGACAAAACCAAGGAGATGATCGCGGCGTATGCGTTCCTTACGCCGAACCTGCTCGGCTTTCTGGTGTTCACGTCCATTCCCGTCCTAGTGTCGCTCGGCCTCAGCTTTATGAAGTGGGACCTCCTTTCCGAAAAAGCCGAGTTCGTGGGCCTGAAGAATTTTATCGATCTCGCGAAAGATCCGTTCTTCTGGAAATATTGCTGGAACACGGTTTATCTGATGGCGGCCATTCCTATCAGCATGGCGGGATCGCTTCTCCTGGCGCTAGCACTCAATCAAAAACTGAAAGGGAAGCTTTTTTTCAGGACGGTTTATTTTCTCCCGACCATTTGCTCGGGCGTGGCGATCTTTATGCTGTGGCGGCTGATGTATAACCCGAACTTCGGGTTCTTCAACGTGATGATCTCGAACTTTGGGGATCTGATCGGGCTCAAGCTTACCGGGCCGAACTGGCTGACGGATGAGGCGTGGGCGAAGCCGGCTTTCATCATCATGAGCGTCTGGCAGAGTGTCGGCGGTTACAATATGATCCTTTATCTGGCGGCGTTGCAGGGTGTGCCGCGCGACCTTTATGATGCGGCGGAAGTGGACGGTGCGACCAGCTGGCAGAAGTTCTGGGCCGTGACCTGGCCGCAGATCTCTCCGACGACGTTTTTTATCGCGATCATGAGCCTGATCGGCGGGTTCCAGGCGGGGTTCGATCTCGCTTATATCATGACGGGCGGCGGGCCGAACGGGTCGACCATGACGATCATTTATTATATTTTTGACAACGCGTTCAATTGGTATCACATGGGATACGCCGCGGCAATTTCGTGGGTGTTGTTCCTGATCATTTTTGTCATCACGCTGCTCAAGTGGCGCTTCTACGGAAGCTCTATCCATTACACCTAGGCCCGGACATGGTCCAGTCGTTCATCCAAAGTGAAAAAATGAAAAAAGAAAAAATGGTGCTGGTCCCGCTGTCCCAGGTCATGGCCATGGCGGTGGGGACGAAACGCCGGTTTGCGTGGAAGGGGAAGATCCGGCTCTTTTTGTTGACGGTGTTACTGACCTTGGGCGCGATCAGTATGGCCGCGCCGTTTCTCTGGATGGTGTCCACGTCGCTTCGGGATGCCGGGCAGGTTTTCATGGACAACAAGGTGTGGTGGCGCGAATGGGTGCCGACCAGTTTTGTCTGGCAGAATTACGTTAAGATCTGGCAGATGAAAAGCGTTCCTTTTGCAATGTTCTATCTCAACTCGCTTCTGGCGAGCGTTTGTATCACGTTCGGGCAAGTCGCGACGAGCGCGATGGCCGCTTACGCGTTTGCAAGGCTGACTTTTCCTGGGCGCGATCAGCTGTTCTTCGGCTATCTTGCGACGATGATGATCCCGGGCACGGTGACGATGATCCCGGTGTTCATTCTTCTGCGGGCGCTCGGATGGATCGACAGTTATAAGGCGCTGATCCTTCCCGGTATTTTTTCGGCGTATGGGACGTTCATGCTGCGGCAGTTCTTTTTGACGCTGCCTAAAGAGCTGGAGGATGCTGCCAAGATCGACGGGTGTTCCTACCGCAGGATCTTCTGGAACATCATCCTGCCGCTTTCGAAACCGGCGCTCGCGACGTTGACGACTTTTACGTTCATGGGGTCTTGGACGAGCCTGATGTGGCCGCTGATCGTCCTGAACACCCACACAAAATATACGCTGCCGGTAGGGCTGGCGTATCTCCAGGGCGTACACAATACCGACTGGACGCTTTTGATGGCGGCGGCGATGATGATGATCCTTCCGATCCTGGTGGTCTTCCTTTTTAACCAGAGGTTTTTCGTGGAAGGTATCAAATTGACAGGGATCAAAGGGTAGCCCGGTTCCTGGCCGTTTCCGTACAGCGGAGCTCGGAGCGATTCTTTAGAAGTCGTCAAAAAATAAAATTTAAGAAAAGGATATCCATGGAAGCGATCGTTCTGGCGGCGGGCAAGGGGACGCGGATGCGTTCCGAACTCCCGAAGGTGCTTCACGAGGTTTTCGGCAAGCCGGTGCTCGGCTATGTGATCGAGACTCTGGCGGAAATCGGGATCCGGAAACCCTATATCGTGATCGGTTATCAGGCCGAGACGGTGCGGCAATTTTTGAAAACATCCGAGGCGGTATCTGTTCTGCAAAAAGAGCAGAAGGGGACCGGTCATGCGGTGATGATGGCCCGGGCGTCCTTGAAGAACGCCGAAGGTCCGATCCTGATCTGGCCGGGCGATATGCCGTTGGCGAAGCCTTTGACGCTCAAGGAGTTTTTCAAAGCGCATGAAAAAAGCCGGGCCCATGTGAGCGTGCTTTCCTGTTTTCAGGAAAATCCGCACGGGTACGGGCGGATCGTCCGCGAGGGCGGCAAGTTCGTCGCGATCCGTGAGGAGCTCGACGCGACGTCCGAAGAGCGCGCGATCCGGGAAGTGAACACCGGCATTTATCTTTTCGACAAAAAGGCGTTGTTTCGGGCATTGGAACGCGTGGGGCAGGATAACCGCAAGGGCGAGTATTATCTAACGGATACGATCGAGATCCTGCGCCGGGATGGTTATTGCGTCGAGGCGTTCTCTTTGGCGAAAGCCGAAGAAGGACAGGGGATCAACTCCCAGAAAGACCTGGCGGCCGTGACAAAAAAGATCAACGAACGCGAGATCGAAAAGCACATGGACCGGGGCGTGACGTTCTGGGCACCGGAGCAGACCTTTGTGGCGCCTGGCGCAAGCATCGGTAAAGGGACCGTGATCTATCCGTGGTGTTTTATCGAATCCGGCGTTGAGATCGGCGCGGGGTGCAAGATCGGGCCGCTGGCGAAGCTCCGTGCGGGGAGCGTGATCGGCGACGGCAGCGTGATCGGAAGTTTCGTCGAAGTGAACCGCAGCAAGGTCGGCAAGAACGTTTGCGCGAAGCATTTGGCTTATTTAGGCGACGCGGTCATCGGAGACGGTTCCAATGTCGGGGCCGGAGCCATTACCGCGAATTATGACGGAAAGAACAAGCATCAAACCAAGGTCGGGAAAAAAGTCTTTATCGGTTCCAATACGGTCTTAGTAGCCCCCGTCAACGTTCCGGACGGTGTCCGGACCGGTGCGGGATCCGTGGTGACCCGCAAGACGTCGATGAAAAAATGCGATGTCGTTGTCGGGGTCCCGGCAAAACCCATTCAAAAGAAAAAATAGGAGTTCGTATGCCAAAGATGCCTCACAGAAAGAACGGAGATATGGTGCTTTTAGCGGGGAATTCCAACCCGGAACTTGCCAAGGAGATCGCGAAACATCTTTCGATCCCGTTGGGCGATGTGATGCTCGGCCGTTTTCCGGAAGGGGAGATCCAGCTTCAGATCCGCGATAATATCCGTGGGAAGGACGTTTTTATCGTACAATCCACCTGCACGCCTCCGAACGAGAACCTGATGGAGCTTCTGATCCTGATCGATGCCGCGCGCCGCGCTTCCGCGAAGCGTATCACAGCGGTGCTCCCGTTCTTTGGGTACGCGAGGCAGGACCGCAAGGACCGGCCGCGCGTTCCGATCACCGCAAAGCTTGTCGCGAATTTGGTCGTGAGCGCCGGGGCGAATCGGGTTTTGACCATGGACCTCCATGCCGGTCAGATCCAGGGATTTTTTGATATCCCGGTGGATCATCTTTATTCCATCAACGTGTTGGGCGGTTATTGCAAGAAAAAGAAGATCAAGGATATGGTTGTGGTCTCTCCGGATGTCGGCGGGATCAAGATGGCGCGCGGTTATGCGAAGCTTTTCGGGTGCAATCTGGCGATCGTGGACAAGCGCCGCGAAGACGCGTCGAACACCCACGTGATGCATATCATCGGTTCAGTCGTGAACAAGAACGTGATCCTGGTCGATGACCTGATCTCGACCGGCGGGTCGATCGTCGAGGCCGCGAAAGCGCTCAAACGGTCCGGAGCGTTGGATATTTATGCGCTGATCGTCCACCCGGTGCTTGCCGGACCCGCGGTTCAGCGGATCAAGGATTCGGTCATTAAGGAACTGATCGTGACGAACAGTATCCCGCTCTCAAAGGAAAAAAAGACGAGTAAGATCAAACAGCTTTCGATCGCCCCGCTTTTGGCGGATGCGATCTACCGGATCCACTATAACGAATCCATCAGCACGCTTTTTTCGAGTTCAGCCGTAGAAGCATAACCCCAACAGAGAGACGAAACGGGAATACCGGTTCTGTCTTAATATAAAAGAAAGACCTTAAGGAGGTTTTCAATGGAAACTTTTGAAATGCAGGCCAAGCAGCGCACTGCTGACGGGACCCGTAAAGCCCGCGGGGTCCGCCGCAATGAGATGATTCCCGGCATCGTTTACGGTCACGGGATGAAGGCGCTTACGGTGGAGGTTCCCGAACGCGCGTTCTACAAGGCCCTTCATACGAAGGCCGGCTCAAACGTTCTGATCACGCTTCGGGTCGAAGGCGTTCAACTCAAGGAATCGACCTGCCGGATCAAGGACATCCAGCACAATCCGGTGACGGACAAGATCGACCATGTGGATTTCATGGTCATTTCGTTGACCGAAAACATCACGGTCAAAGTGCCCGTGGTCCTGCTCCATGTTGAAGACGCCCCGGGCATCAAGGAAGGCGGTTCGCTGGATCTCGTTCACCGCGAGATCGAGATCGAATGTTTGCCGACCCAGATCCCGGAAAAGATCGAGATCAACATCAAAGAGATGAAGATCAATGATGCGGTGCATGTGAAGGAACTGGCGCTTGCGGAAGGTCTCAAATGCCTTCTTTCGCAGGATGACGTGGTTGTCGCGATCCATCCGCCGCGCGAGGAAGAAGTGAAGGCGGCCGAGGAAGGCGAGGCTGCGGCGCCCGAAGTGATCGAAAAGGGCAAGAAGGAGAAAGAAGGCGAAGAAGCCGCGGCACCTGCTGCTGCGAAACCTGCCGCCGCTCCCGCCAAAGAAGCGAAGTAAGAACGGGAATTTTTTTCAGACCTCCGCGGCTATGCCGCGGAGGTTCTGAGGGCTCTGATGAAACTCATCGTCGGACTAGGGAATCCCGGGGAAGAATACTCAGGGACACGACACAATATCGGTCGCCGGTTGGTCGAATTCATTGCGGCGAAAGAGTCCGTGTCTTTTTCTTCAAAAAAGTCCCTCAAAGCATCCGTTGCTTCGTGTTCATGGGACGGCCAAAACATTCAGCTCGTGTATCCCCTGACCTACATGAATCTCTCGGGGGAGGCTGTCGCTAAATTGTCGGCCTACTTCAAAGTTCCTTACCGGGATATCCTGATCATCGTCGATGATGTGGCGCTTCCGTTCGGAAGGCTCCGTCTCCGGGGCGAGGGAAGTTCCGGCGGCCACAACGGCCTTGGCTCGATCGAAGAGCATCTTGGAAGTCGTGAATATTCGAGACTCCGGATGGGGATCGGGATTCGGGACGAGAAGGTTCCGGAGGGAGGCGCAGAGGCTGCGGGTCCGCTCAGGGAGTATGTTCTTTCCCGGTTCTCTTCAACCGAAGAGAAAAAGATGGGGAAGCTTCTCGAAAAAGCGGAAGAGGCTTGCCGCTCCTGGGCCCTGGAACCGCTTGCGAAGGCCATGAGCCATGTTAATGGGGCGGATTTGTAAGGGGATTTACACGACCTCGTTTTCATGCGAATCCGGGCTACCCGGGGCCGGTTTTGATGCTTTCCCTCAAAGCTTTTTAAATAAGAATCAGGGTTGCCCTTAGCCGACATTTATGTTACATTGTCTTTCCTTTTAGCCTTTTTGAAGGGCTAAAAACTTCGTAACTTCTTCTGTGGCTTCTTCTTACGAAACTTACGGAACGAGTTGTTTTTTGAATTCAAAGCACGTCAAGGGAGTGTGTGATGAGAAAATATGAAGGTTTATTTGTTTTTCCGACGGAAGCAACGGGCGAAGGTCGCAGGGATCCCATCGCGGAAGTGACTAAATGGATCGAAAAGTTCCAGGGCAAGATTCTTCAGAAGAATGATCTTGGAAAAAAGATCTTGGGGCACATGGTCGGGAAATATCGGGAAGGCCGCATGTTCGTTTTTGAATATGAGATGGATCCTTCGCGTGCCCAGGAGTTCCGTAAGGAGCTTGAGCTTCAGGAAGGTCTTCTGAAGTACATGATCAGCATTCCAGAAAAAAAACCGGTGTTACCGCCGGTTGTTCCGGTTGCCGTCCCTAAAGCACCGACCACCTAACACACGAAAGTATCGGGTGACCCATGGCAGCAAGTCTGAATAAAGTAATGTTGATCGGAAATCTCACGCGCGATCCGGAGCTCCGTTATATTCCTTCCGGCCAGGCGGTGACGACGTTCACAGTTGCCGTGAACCGGACCTACAGTTCCCAAACCGGTGAAAAGAAAGAGGAAGTCAGCTTTATCCGTGTGGTGGTCTGGGCTCGCCGTGCCGAGGTCTGTAACGAATACCTTAAAAAAGGCAGCGGCGTTTTCGTGGAAGGACGCCTCCAGAGCCGGAGTTGGGATGCCCCGGACGGAACGAAACGTTCGACCCTCGAGGTCATTGCGCAGAACGTGCAGTTTCTTTCCCGTAGCAGCGGATCCCGCGGCGCGGAAAGCGGTGAGGTCCCCACGATGGATGTGGACGACAGCATTTTTGAAGCACCCGAAGGCGGCGCGCCTTCCAAAAAGGATCCCGTCTCCTTCTCAAAGGACGAACTCAAACCAGACGAAGAAATTCCCTTCTAATCAAGCAGGTGTAAAACTATGGAACCCAGATCTTCGAGACCTTCAAGTTCAAGAAATTCACGCGACGGCGACAAAAAGCCTTTCAGGAAAAGCTCGCGGTTCGGTGACCGCGGTGACCGCAAATTCGGATCTTCCGAACGTGGTTCCCGGATGCCGCGCAAGCGCATGCGCCGCGTTCTTCCGGCCATGGGTTACAAGGAAACCGACGCACTCGGCAAATATCTGACGGAGAAAGGGAAGATCCTTCCGCGGCGCATCACGCGTTTGAGCGCGAAGGACCAGCGGACCCTGACCCGCCTTATCAAGAAGGCGCGGCACGCGGGGCTGTTGCCGTTCCAGGCCAATTAAGACAAGCGACACGAAAGGGGAATAGAAGGTTATGGAATTATTGCTTTTGAAGGATGTGGCGGATTTAGGCAAAAAGGGCGACGTGGTGCGTGTGCGCGACGGATTCGCCAGGAATTTATTGATCCCGAACGGTCAAGCGACTCCCGCAACCCGCGAGAATCAGAAATTCTTTGAAGACCACCGGGCCCGTAGTGCGGCTCGGAAGGCCAAGGAAAAAGAAGCCGCGGAAAAGCGTTCCAAGGAACTGCGCGATCTGAAGATCACGATGGAAGTCCGTGCCGGAGAAGGTGACAAGCTTTTCGGTTCCGTGACCCCCGAGGATATTCGCGCGGCGCTTGCCCAGAAGGGCCATGAATTCGACAAGAAACAGATCCGGATCAAAGAGGCTCTGAAAACGCTTGGCGTTCATCAGGTCGATCTGGAACTTTACCCGCAGGTTAAGACGCGTCTTACAGTAGAACTCGTCCGGCAACCGTAACTGGCCTCTTAAGAGGGATTGTTGTGGCTGACCCACAGACAACGGTGAATCTTTACGAAAAGGTTCCGCCCCAGAACCGGGAAGCGGAGATGAGCGTCCTGGGCGCCATGTTTTTTGATGAGGGCGCCCTCGCCAAGGCTATCGAAGTTCTCTCCCCTGATTATTTTTACGATCTTCGTCACCAGCACATTTTTAGCGCGATGTCGCTGCTTTTTGAACGCAATCATCCCGTGGATCTTATTACGATCTCGGAAGAACTCAAAAAACGCAAGCAGCTTGACGACGTCGGCGGGATCACTTATCTCACGCAGCTGACGACAATCGTTCCGACCGCTGCGAACATCGAACACTACGCTCGTATCGTCAAAGAAAAAGCCCTCCTTCGCCAGCTGATCCAGTCCGCCACCCAGATCGTTCAGAACAGTCTTGAGTCCGACGGGAACGCCCGCGAAATGATCGACTCGGCCGAAAAGATGATCTTCGATATTGGACAGGCGCAGGTCGAAGGCAAGGCCTACCAGCTTAAAGAGATCATCCATGAGAGCATGGAGACGATCGACCAGCTGTTCCAGCGCAAAGAGCATGTCACCGGCGTGGCCAGCGGGTTCCACGAATTCGATATGAAGACTGCCGGGTTGCAACCGTCGGACCTTGTGATCGTGGCCGGACGTCCTTCGATGGGTAAATCCGCGTTTGCGACCGCGATCGTGGAGCACGCCGGTATCAATTTAAAAAAACCCGTTGTCATCTTCTCTCTTGAAATGAGTAAAGAACAGCTTGTGCAGAGGATGTTGTGTTCTCACGCGCGGGTCGACGCGCAAAAGGTGAGGACCGGATATTTGTCGCATCAGGATTGGCCGAAGCTTACGAGCGCGGCAGGCAAACTTTCCGAAGCGCCGATCTTTATTGATGATTCCCCGGGCCAGACCGTACTCGAGATCCGTGCCAAGGCGCGGCGCCTCAAGATGAAACACGATATTTCCCTGATCGTCATCGACTACTTACAGCTGATGCAGGGCGTGAAACAGTCCGAAAGCCGTCAACAGGAGATCTCGGAGATCTCAAGGTCTTTGAAGGCTCTTGCCCGCGAGTTGCGGGTTCCTGTCATTGCCGTGAGTCAGCTTTCCCGCGCCGTGGAGTCCCGGACCGGGAACAAGCCGCAGCTTTCCGATCTTCGCGAATCTGGCGCCATCGAACAAGATGCCGACGTTGTCGTATTCCTTTTCCGCGAAGAGTATTATGCGCCTTCAGAAGACAACAAGAACAAAGCCGAAGCGATCATCGCCAAACAGCGTAACGGCCCGACCGGATCGATCCCGCTTGTTTTTATCAAGGAATGGACCCGTTTCGACAATCCCGAATTTTATCGTTCGGAAGACGAGGGGGCGGCATGAAGCGTTTCGCAGTCGCGTGTTTAGCCGCGTTACTTCTGACCTGCTTGGCGTTTCCGGCGTTTTCCGAGGAAACAAAAAAGGAACCGATCGCTCCGGTTTCCGCCGTGACAAAAGCGGCACCTTCTGCTCCGGGGACGGTTGTTCCCGAACAAAAGGCCGACGCGACTTCTGCCGCAAAAACTCAAGAGCCTGCGGCTGTGGCTGCCCCGGCGGCGCCTCAAGCGCCCGTTCAGCCCGAAAAAAAGATCATTGCCGTCGAAGTTCGCGGCAACCGGATCGTTAGTACGAATACCATTTTGAGCAAGATCCAGTCGAAACAAGGCATGGCGCTCAAACAGCAGACGATCAATGAAGATATCAAGCGTCTTTACGGGACCGGGTTCTTCGACGATATTCGTCTTGATGTCGAGGAACAAACCGAGGGCTATAAGTTAATCGCCGTTGTGGACGAGAAACCGATCGTGCGCCAGATCCAAATGGAAGGGTTTACCGCGTTCAAGGAAGACAAGCTCCGTAAAACCCTTGGGGTGATCGAAGGGCAGATCCTGGATCGCAAGGCCGTCAAAAAGGGCGAGGAGGAGATCCGCAAGCTTTATACCGGCAAGGGGTTCCGTTTTGTGGATATCCAGACCGAAGTCAATGTGGATCCCAAGACCAAGGAAGCGGTCATCAAGATCAAGATTTTCGAGGGGCAGAAGTTTAAGATCAGCAAGATCTCTTTTGAGGGAGTTAAGGCCTTCAAGACGCGCGAACTTTCGAAACTGATGAAGACCAAAGAGCAGCGGTGGGTGCTTTTCGGGACTTTCAAGGAAGACGTTTTTGAGAAAGATCTCGAAAAGATCAGCTTCTATTATCAGAAGGAAGGCTATCTCGACGTCAAAGTGGTCCCGGAATTCGCTTACGACAAGAACAAAAATAAGATCCGGATCACGATCAAGGTCGAGGAAGGCGCGCACTACGTCACCGGCGAGGTCAAGTTCAAGGGGAACACGCTTTTCCCCGAATCCGAACTTTGGCAACAGCTGGAAATGCTACCGGGGCTGACCTACTCCCAGTTTTATGTGGCCCAGGACATCGAGAAGCTCCGCCAGTTCTATAATGCCGAGGGTTATATCGAGGCGCGCGTGGTGCCGGACGTGAAACTCAACCGTGAGAACAACAAGGTCGACATCGTTTACGAGATCCAGGAAGGGGACCTTTATTTTGTGGAGAAGGTTCAGATCCGCGGCAATACGAAGACGCGCGACAAAGTGATCCGCCGCGAACTCCGGATCCGTCCTGGCGAGCGCTTTGACGGGAGCAAGATCGAGAAGTCCAAGCAGCGGCTTGAGAATCTTAACTATTTTGAGGAAGTGACCTATGATACCGAACCGACGGATACGGCCCCGAATCGTAAGGACCTGATCTTCCGGGTCAAGGAAAAGCGGACCGGGGAACTTTCCTTTGGCGGCGGCGTCAGTTCTATCGACACGTTTATGGGGTTTGCTGAAATCTCCCAGCGTAATTTCGACATTCTTAACTGGCCGCGTTTTACGGGAGGCGGGCAATCCCTTTCGATCCGCGGGCAGCTTGGAACGATCCATCAGGAATACGACATTAGTTTCGTCGAGCCGTATCTTTTTAATAAACCGATCTCTTGGGCGACGAATCTTTATCACACCTCGACCGATAACAAGAATACGGAGTTCGGCGAAAAACGTCTTGGTGCCGCGACGACTCTTTCCAAGCTTTTCAAGGACGTGCTTCGCGTGGGCGGCGGGTACACGATCGAGCGTGTCGAGCTGACGGACGTGGATTCCAACGCTTCCAAAACAGTCACGGAATTTGAAGGGACCAACTGGTTGTCCCGTCTCCGTTCGTTTACGACCTACGACAACCGCGATAACGTTTACAACCCGACCAAGGGCCGCGTGCTCAATCTCAGCGCCGAACTGGTCGGGAGTTTTCTCGGCGGGGACCAGGAGTTTTATATTTTCCGTTCCGGCTACACGGAATATATCACTTTTCACAAGAAGCACATGGTTGAGTTTCAGACGCGCCTGGCGACGTCGGATGCCTTCGGGAAATCGCCTTCCGTCCCCGTATTTGACCGGTTCTTTGCCGGCGGTCTCGGGACGGTCCGCGGTTACAATTATCGCCGGGTCGGTCCTATGGAGAACGGCGAGGCGATCGGGGGTCAGACCATGGCTATCGCGAACCTCGACTATAGTTTTCCGGTCCCGATGCTGGACGCTTTTCGCGGTGTTGTTTTTGTGGATGCCGGCCAGGTCAGCGAGGATTCCTATAATGTTGATTTCGGAAAATTTGCGGTCAGCACCGGTCCCGGCGTTAAAGTGAAAACGCCGATCGGGCCTCTGGCCTTTTATTACGGTTTCCCGATGGTGAACCGGGACACCAAGGACCGCAACGGCCGTTTTGAGTTCAGTTTGAGCCGCAGCTTTTAACGGGAGTTTTAGTCGAGAGGGTTTCTCTCGAGTTATTGAAATTAAGAACTAACCATCAGGAGGATCCAAAATGAAGAAAGCACTTTGTGCGTTGTTGATCACGGTCTGCATGCTTACCGCTATGGCGTTGCCCGCGTTCGCCGCGGAAATGAAGATCGCGTATGTAGATGTCGCGGAAGTCTTTGACGGCTATCAGAAGACCAAGGACCAGGACCTCGTTTTGAAGGCTGCCGGCGAAGCCAAAGAAAAAGAACGTACGGACATGACGAACGCGATCCGCAAGATGGAAGATGAGCTTGCGCTCCTTTCGGCGGATGCCCGCGCGACGAAACAGGAACAATTGATCGAGAAAAAGCGCCAGCTCGAGGATTTTGATCGCACGATCCGCCAGCAGCTCGCCGAACAGCGCGACAAGGTAGTTCGCGAGATTTTCCAGGAGATCGATACCGTGATCCAGGATTATTGCTCCAAGCGCGGTTACGACATCGTCCTCAATAAGCGCGTGCTGCTTTTCCAGAAAAAAGATTTTGATATCACCGCTCCTATTACCGCGGAGCTAGCCAAGAAATACAAAAAAGCTTAAACGGGATCCATGAAACAGAGAACGCTCAAGAAACACGTTTCTTTCGAGGGGGCAGGTCTCCACACCGGCAGGAAGGTTACGGTCTGTGTCCGCCCCGCCGCGGAAAATGCCGGGATCCTTTTTTGCCGCACGGATCTTGATCCGTCGCTTAAAGTCAGGGCCTCGATCGAGTATGTGAATACGGACGAGCTTCGTCAGACGGCCATTATTGTCGGGACCGGCCGAGTTCGGACCATCGAGCATCTGATGGCCGCGTTCCATGGGCTCGGGATCGATAACGCGCTTGTTGAGGTCGACGGGGACGAGGTTCCGGGGATGGACGGAAGCTCGGCCGAATTTGTCCGCGCGCTGATCGAGGCCGGTTTTGAAGATCAATCTGCGGAGCGGAGGTTTCTGGAGATCAAAGAGCCTGTGTTTGTGGATCACGGGGACCAGTCGATCGTGATCCTGCCGGCGCCTTCATTCTCTGTTTCGTACATGTTGAGCTATCGCGATGAAAATCTGAGAGACCAGTATCTTTCCCTCCCGATCGTTCCGGAGATCTTCGAACGGGAACTCGCCCCCGCGCGGACTTTCTGCCTTAAGAAAGAAGCGGAGCTGCTTCTTGCCCAGGGATTTGGCAAGGGTGCGAACCCTTCGAACACGCTGGTATTCGAAAAGAACCTTCCGATCGCGAACCAGTTGCGTTTTGAGAACGAAGCCTGCCGCCATAAAATGGTGGATATTTTGGGAGACCTGTTCCTCTGCGGAAGTTTCATCCGGGGTCATGTGATCGCTTCCCGCAGCGGACATTCCCTTAACGTCGAACTTGTGAGGAAACTGAGGATGACAAACCCGACCGAGCAAAAACCGATTTCAAAAACCCTGACCGTGGAAGAGATCCAGAAGATCCTCCCCCACCGGTATCCGTTCCTTTTTGTGGATCGGGTCGAGAATTTTGAACCTGGCAAGAGTGCCACGGGGATCAAGCAGGTTACGATGAACGATTATTTCTTTCAGGGGCATTTTCCCGGGCATCCGGTGATGCCGGGCGTCCTGATCGTCGAGGCGATGGCCCAGGTGGGCGGCGTCATCATGCTGGGGGAACCGGAGAACCGCGGAAAGATCGCTTATTTTATGAGCGTGGACGAAGTAAAATGGCGCAGTCCTGTCCTTCCGGGGGATACGCTCCGGATGGAGGTCGAGGTCCTTAAAAAACGTTCTAAATTCGGGCAGTGCGTCGGAAAAGCTTATGTGGGAGATAAACTGGTATGCGAAGCGAATGTGAAGTTCGCAGTGGTGGATGCGTGAAGATCCATCCGACGGCGATCGTTCATCCGGATGCCGTCCTTGGGGAAGGCGTTGAGATCGGACCCTGGGCCATGATTGGGGGCACGGTCAAGATCGGAGCCCGGACCAAGATTGGTCCGCGTGTGACGGTTGAAGGCCATACCACCCTCGGTGAAGACAATGAAATCTTTACGGGCGCGGTGGTCGGCAGCCGCACGCAGGACCGGAAATTCGACGGCGGTGTGAGCTACCTTAAGATCGGCGATCGGAACAAGATCCGTGAATACGCAACCCTCAATCCCGGGACTCTGACGGGCACCGAGACCGTGATCGGGAACGACAATCTTCTTATGGCCTACGCGCATGTGGCGCATGACTGCACGATTCACAACGGCGCGACGCTTGCCAATAATGCGACGCTTGCCGGGCATGTGATCGTGGAAGATCGCGCGATTATCGGAGGCCTTAGCGCTGTCCACCAGTTCGTCAAGATAGGATCGCTTGCGATCATCGGCGGCTGTTCCAAGGTCGTGCAGGATATTCCGCCGTTCATGATGGCGGACGGGCATCCGGCCAGGGCGTTCGGGCTTAATTCGGTCGGCCTCGACCGTGCGAACTTCCCAAAAGAAGAAAAGTCCAACCTCAAAAAAGCCTACAGGATCATCTTCAAGTCCGGCCTTATATTGAAGAACGTTATCGCGCAGATCAAGAAGGAGATTCCTTCCACTTCCGCCATCCAGGCTCTGATCGCTTTTCTGGAAAAGTCGGAACGGGGCATCTGCGGCTAGTTGTTTGCTTTCCCAACCGGAGAACGTTTTCATGAAAAGCATGGGCATTATTGCCGGGAACGGTCGTTTTCCCATTCTGGTGGCCGAGGAAGCCAAGCGAATGGGGTACCGGGTTGTGGTCTGCGGTATCGAGCAGGAGGCAGAATCGGCGCTTGAAAAGTTCTCGGATGCTTTTTGCTGGGTCAAGATCGGCGAGCTTAAAAGGATGGTCCGTTTTCTCAGGAATGAAGGCGTTCACGAGGCCATCATGGCCGGCAAGGTCGAAAAGGTCCGGTTCTTCAAGGAAAATGTCCGCCTTGATCTCGATATGATGAAGGTCCTCATGAAACTCCGTGACCACAAGGACGATTCTCTTCTCGGCGGTATTGCGGATTATCTTTTTGAGAACGGCGTAAAACTACTCGATTCCACCTGCCTGCTCAAGCAATTCATGCCCGGTCCCGGGGTCCTCGGAAAGCGCAAGCCCTCCAAAGCGGTCATGGACAACATTGCTTTTGGTTTCGAGATGGCTCAAAAGATTTCAGGTGCGGATATCGGCCAGACCGTGGTCGTAAAAAAGAAGACCGTTCTTGCCGTCGAGGCCATCGAAGGAACGGACGAGGCGATCCGCCGTGGCGGGGCGCTCGGGCGCGGGAAGATCATTGTGGTGAAGGTCGCGAAACCGAACCAGGATATGCGGTTCGATGTCCCCGCGGTCGGTCTCAAAACCCTCGAGGGGCTGATGGAAACCAAGGCCGAGGCATTCGCGTTCGAAGCTCACAAGACGCTTTTCATCGGAATGGATATTTTTGTCGAGAAAGCCAACCGCGCCGGGATCGCCCTCTACGGCGTGGGCTGAAGCCATGAAAAAAGAAAATTCCCGTCCTGAAAAAGAAAAATCTTTGAGCGGGCTCCAACGCGACATTTTGGAACTTAGCGTCCTTTACGAGATCACCCGTTGCATCAGCACGACGCTTCCGCTGGGGGACCGCATGAACAAGGTTCTCGAGGTCCTTCACGCGAAGATGGGGATGGAGCGTGGGACGCTGACCATTCTCGACGCCGAGGGAGAAAATCTGACGATCGAGATCGCGCACGGCCTTGATGACCAGGCGAAACGGAAGGGCCGCTATAAGGTTGGAGAAGGGATCACCGGAAAGGTGGTCGAAGCGGGCGAACCGATCGCCGTACCGAATATCGGAGAAGAACCGCTCTTCCTGAATCGCACCGGCGTTCGCAAGGACCTCAGCCGCAGCAGGATATCGTTCCTTTGCGTTCCCATCAAGATCGGTCAGGAAACGATCGGAGCGTTGAGTGCGGATCGGCTTTTTCAGGGGGACGTTTCGCTCGATGAAGACCTCAAGCTTTTGGCCGTCATCAGTTCGCTTATCGCGCAGGCCGTGGCGGACTACCGGATTCGCGAGCAGGAAAAAGAGCAGCTGCAATCCGAGAACCTCGAACTTAAGCGCGAGCTTGCCAGGAAATTCCACCCCTCGAACATTATCGGCGAGAGCAAGCGCATGAAAGAGGTCTACGCGGCGATCGAGATGATCAGTCGTACCCGTTCGACCGTTCTCCTCCGCGGCGAAACGGGTACCGGCAAGGAGCTGGTCGCCCATGCGATCCACTACGCAAGCCATCGCGCCAAAGGGCCTTTTGTCAAAGTCTCCTGTGCGGCGCTTCCCGAGACGCTTCTCGAGAGCGAACTCTTCGGTTACGAGAAGGGGGCTTTTACCGGTGCGGCCGCGACAAAACCAGGACGGTTTGAACTGGCCGACGGCGGGACGCTTTTTCTGGATGAGATCGGTGACATCTCTGCCGCCATGCAGGTCAAATTGCTCCGGGCGCTTCAGGAGCGTGAATTCGAGCGCGTGGGAGGGACTCGGACAATTCGCGTGGACGTGAGAGTGATCGCGGCCACGAACCGTGACCTTGAAAAAGCTATCCGCGAAAAAGAATTTCGGGAGGATCTTTATTATCGATTGAACGTGGTGCCCGTGCTTCTTCCGTCGCTTCGAGAACGCCCTGAGGACATTCCGCTCCTCGTTTCGCACTTTTTAAAGAAAGCGAGTCTCGAGAACGGTAAAAAGGTCCAGTATGTTTCGGATGCGGCGATGGATTATCTGATGAAATACTCCTGGCCCGGGAACATCCGCGAGCTCGAGAACGCGATCGAGCGGGCGGTGATCCTTTGTAAATCCGATACGCTGGAAGCCGGCCTTTTTCCTATTCCTGGGGAAAAAGATCATCCCGCGACGATCCCTCTTAAGGTCTCAGACGTGGTTGCCGAGGGAGAACGTGATCTTTCGGGTAGTCTGTCCGAGGCGGTTGAAAAACTCGAGAAAAAGATGATCCTCGAAGCTCTTCGGAAAACAGGCGGGAATCAGCGAAAAGCGTCCCAGCTCCTTGGCGTTACTGAGAGAATCCTCGGATATAAGGTCAAGACCTACGGCCTTAAATAAGTCTACAAAAACGTAATCTGCGAATCGAGGCCTACAAATTTGTATTTTCCAATTGATTTGGTGTATAATCCATCCAGTAATATAAAGTTATAGTTGGCATAGAATTTGCTTTTAGCCTATGAGTTCTTTCCTCGCCCGTGAGAAGGGGGTCGATTTAAAACAGAACCGTAAAGGGGGATGCAATGAGTAAAATGATCGATGTAACGGAAATTTTTGGAAGTAACGTTTTTAATGACCGGGTCATGAAGGAAAGGCTCCCGAAGGATACCTATAAAGCCCTGAAGAAGACCATCCAGGAAGGGTTGCCTTTGTCCCTTGAGGTGGCGAATGTCGTTGCCAGTGCCATGAAGGATTGGGCGATCGAAAAGGGCGCGACGCACTACACCCATTGGTTCCAGCCCCTGACCGGTCGCACCGCGGAAAAGCACGATTCTTTTATCGCGCCCACCGAAGACGGTAGCGTGATCATGGAATTTTCCGGCAAGCAGCTTACCCAGGGAGAACCGGACGCCTCTTCGTTCCCGAGCGGCGGTCTTCGCTCCACGTTCGAAGCGCGTGGTTATACGGCGTGGGATTGTACCTCTCCCGCGTTTCTCAAGACCGATGCCTCCAGCAACGTGACGCTTTGTATCCCGACGGCATTTTGCTCCTATACGAGCGAGGCGCTTGATAAGAAAACCCCGCTTCTCCGTTCCATGGAAGCGGTGTCCAAACAGGCGGTTCGTGTCCTCAAAGCGCTCGGCAACAAGAACGTGAAACGCGTGACCTCTACGGTCGGCCCCGAGCAGGAATATTTTTTGATCGACAAGACTTGCTATGAGAAGCGCCTTGATCTGATCGTTTCCGGCAGGGCTCTTTTCGGCGCTCCGGCTCCGAAAGGTCAGGAGCTTGAGGACCAGTACTTTGGAGCGATCAAGGACCGGATAGCGGACTTCATGCGCGATCTTGATATCGAGCTTTGGAAGATGGGGATCTCGTCCAAGACCAAGCACAACGAAGTCGCTCCCGCCCAATACGAAATGGCACCGATCTTTTCGACGACCAATATCGCAGCTGACCATAACCAACTGGTGATGGAGACGATGCAGAAGGTGGCGCTCCGCCACAATCTCGTGTGTCTGCTTCATGAGAAGCCGTTCGCGGGCGTGAACGGTTCCGGCAAGCACAACAATTGGTCACTTTCGACCGATGACGGGCAGAACCTTCTCGAACCGGGGAGGACCCCTGCGGAAAACGAACAGTTCCTTATTTTTGTGAGCGCGATGATCATGGCGGTGGACCGTCATGCCGAGAAATTGCGCGCAAGCTGCGGCAATCCCGGCAACGATCTCCGGTTAGGCGCGAACGAGGCCCCGCCGGCCATCATCTCCATTTTTATGGGCGATGAGTTCACGGAGATCCTCGAGGGGATCGCCAAAGGCAAAAAAGTCGAGAACCGCGGACAGCACTTCCTCCAGATAGGCGTGGATTCGCTGCCGCAGCTTCCGAAAGATAACACCGACCGGAACCGTACCTCACCCTTTGCTTTCACGGGCAACAAGTTCGAGTTCCGCATGGTCGGGTCCTCTGCGTCCATTTCCGGGCCGAACATCGTGATCAACGTGATCGCGGCGGAAGCTCTGGATGAAATCGCGACGCGTTTGGAAAAGGCCGGCAAGAGCAATATCCACAAGGAAGCGGCCGCGATCGTCCGGGATGCCATGAAAAAGCATGGAAGGGTCATTTTCAACGGGAACAACTATTCCGGCGAGTGGGTGGCCGAGGCCAAGAAACGCGGCCTTCCGAACGTCAAAACAGGTGTCGGGGCCCTGGCTTCGATGGCGACGCCGGAAGCCGTGAAGCTTTTTGAGAAGTACAAAGTGCTTTCCAAAGAGGAGCTTCACTCGCGCTATGAAATTTATCTCGAGATCTATGTCAAACATGTCAATATCGAGGCCAAGGCCGCGGTGCAAATGGTGAAGCGCCAGTACCTTCCGGCGGTCATCAAGTTCACGGAGCAGCTGGCGGAGACGGTTGGCAAGATCAAGGCCGTGGCCGGGTCAGTAAGGGTGCAGAAGGAGCTGCTTTCGAAGGTCACGGAGCTTCTCGAGTCCGCCAGCGCGAAGCTTGAGACGCTGGAAACAGCGATCCGAAAAGCGTATGCGGTTCCCGATATTGCCGAGCGCGCCGAAGCTTTTCGTGACAAAGTCGCCGTCGCGATAAACGATCTCCGTAAGGATGTCGATGCGCTCGAAGGTTTGCTTCCGGCGACTTTGTGGCCGGTGCCGACCTACGCCGAAATGTTGTTCAAACTCTAAAATAGTTGGTTTTTAAAAGGGCGGTCTCGAGTTATTGTTGAAAAACTTGGGACGTGTCCCGGCTAACTTAGAAACAAATCAACCAAAATAGGGCAAGGCAGCCCTGGCCTGGTAAAAAGGGTGGAAGGTGGCCAGGACAGTCTTGCCGACCTTCAAAGTTTTTGATTAGGGCAAGGCAGGCGGGTTTCTCTCATCCTCTGAGAGGACCCGCCTTTTTTTTGACTTTTCCGTTTGAAGTATGCGCAAGAGTCAGCTTTCATGCGTGTTACGTGTTAGGATTTTCCCTCCCGAAAAATATTTTCATTTCTTTTTTCCATTCCGCCAAGTTGGCATCCATCTTGCCTCACATCCTAGTTACTAATGATGTTCATTAGCATGCGCCGGGGGAGAACAACGAACAGAACGACAATTCTGTATTTTAAGGAGGGACGAAACATGAAAAGGATAGTTCGGATTTTTTGCGGTATTGCGGGCTTTCTCCTTCTGATGACCCTGTCGAAGGTTGCCTTGGCAGCGGAGGGATCTACCCCCGGGATCAACGCCGGAGATACCGCGTGGATACTGGTTTCTGCTGCGCTGGTGTTTTTGATGACGCCGGGACTTGCGTTCTTTTACGGAGGTTTGGTCCGTAAGAAGAACATTCTTTCGATCTTGATGCAATGTTTCATGTTGGCGGCCATGATCACGCTTCAGTGGGTGGTTTTCGGTTACAGCTTGTCCTTTGGACCGGATATCAAAGGGATGATCGGCACCCTCGGCTGGGCGGGACTTCACGGCGTGGGGCCGGAACCTTTCGCCGATTATTCGGCCACGATCCCGCATCAGCTTTTCATGATTTTTCAGGCTATGTTCGCGATCATTACGCCGGGTCTGATCTTGGGGGCTTTTGCCGAACGCATGAAATTTTCTGCGTTTTGCGTTTTCTCGATTCTTTGGGCAACGATCGTTTACGATCCCGTGTGCCATTGGGTCTGGGCTGTGGGCGGGTTCCTGAGGAACATGGGAGCTCTCGATTTCGCGGGGGGAACGGTGGTCCATATTAATGCCGGTGTCGCGGCCTTGGCCTGCGCGCTGGTGCTCGGGAAGCGGAAAGGTTATCCGACGCATATGTCGCCTCCGCACAATCTGCCTTTTGCGGTGCTGGGCGCCGGCCTTTTGTGGTTCGGTTGGTTCGGGTTCAACGGCGGAAGCGCTCTCGCGGCCAACGGGCTTGCGGTCAGCGCGTTCGTGGTTTCGCATGTCGCCGCGGCGGCGGCGGGCCTGACGTGGGCTCTTCTGGAATGGAGATTTAATTCCAAACCGACCATGCTCGGCATGATCACGGGCGTCGTCGGAGGGCTTGTGGCGATCACTCCGGCTGCGGGGTTTGTCGGCCCTATTGACGCGATCTGGATCGGCGTCGGAGTGTCGGTGATTTGCTACTTTTTTGTCGCGGTGGTGAAGGTCAAATTCGGCTACGACGATTCGCTGGACGCTTTCGGCGTACACGGTGTCGGCGGGATCTGGGGTTCGCTTGCCACGGGCCTTTGGGCCAACAAGGCCATCAATCCGGCGGGGAACAACGGCCTGTTTTACGGAAATCCCGGGCTGTTCCTGGTCCAGCTGAAAGCGACGGTCATTACGATCGCGTATTCGTTCCTCGTCTCTTTTATCCTGCTGAAGGTCGTGGATGCCCTGATGGGGCTGCGCGTTTCGGAGAATGAAGAGCAGATCGGTCTGGACCTCACGCAGCACCGGGAGTCTGGCTACACTATTCTCGAATAACAAGGAGGAAGACACCATGAAATACATCATTGCAGTGATCCAGCCGGACCGGTTGGACGAAGTGTTACGGATCCTTGAAGAGAAAGAGATCCATCTCGTGACGGTAACGAATGTTCTCGGGCGAGGCCGGCAGAAGGGTATCGCCGAAGTTTACCGCGGACACAAGGAAAATGGGCGGCTTCTCAAGAAAGTGAAACTCGAGATCGGGGTCAACGAGGAGTTCGTCAAATCGACGGTGGATGCGATCAAGGAAGGTGCCCGGACCGGGCACGTCGGGGACGGCAAGATCTTCGTCCTTGATCTTCACGAATGTTTCCGGATCCGGACCGGTGAGATCGGCAGCGTGGCGATCGGGTAGCGGGGTCCTGAAAAAACAACAAGGAGAAAGTTATGAACAGGGTCAAATATTGGTTCCTCGGGATGTGTTGGTTTGGAATGTCCATGTTTCCGTCGGCCGGGTTTGCGGAGACCGGTGAGGTGGCAGCGCTCAAGGCGCAGATCGACGCGATGGGTCGCAAGATGGCCGCCCTGGAAAGCAAGATGATGACCCTGGAGAAACCGGTGGCGCCGGCTCCCGCGGTTTATCTTCCGCCGGCTCCCGAAAAGGGGAATGTTCTTCAGACCGCCATGAGCGACATTCATATGGGCGGTTATGTGGAGACCCAATACGGGCAGAGCCTCGACGCCGGCAAGGGGGCGAACGTCGGCCGGTCGCTTTCGGATAAATCCAAAGATACGTTCTCGGTTCCGGGGGCCAAGCTCTGGTTCGAGAAACTGGCGAATCCTGAAGGCGGTGCCGGGTTCCGTATCGATATGATGATGGGAAGCGATACGCGCTATTTCTTCAACAACTTTCAGCTTGATAATGCCGGAACTCCGAACGGCGGGAGCAGCGGATCGACCTCCTTCGCGTTCGAGCAGGCCTATGTACAGCTTGTGGCCCCGCTTAAATTTTTTGAAGGAAGCAAGGTTTTGCCGCACACGGCGGAGATCAAAGCGGGACGCATGACGACGCTGGCCGGGAACGAAGTGATCGAAGGCTATGCGAACTGGAATATCACGCGTTCCGTCAGTTTCGGCTACGCGATCCCATTCACGCATACGGGGGTCCGTATGAGCTATGCGCTGTTTGACGGGTTTCTGACGGTTTATAACGGTGTCAACAACGGATGGGACAACGATATCGATGCGAACACGTACAAAACGCTCGAGAACGCCGTCAGTTTCAGCCCGTTCAAGAACACGAAATGGACCACGGCGACCTATTTCGGTCCCGAGACGACGAATGCCGCCCAGGTCGACGGGCCGAACGGACGCAAACGGTTCCTGATCACGAACGTGTTCAGCTGGGACGCGACCCAAAAGCTGTCGTTTGCCGGGGAGTTCGACTACGGCAATCAGAACCGCTTTCAGCTTAATTCGGACGGGATCCTGGACCACCGAGCCACGTGGTATGACGTTGCGGCCTATGCCCGGTACAAGCTGACGGAAAAGCTCGCAGTAGCTTACCGTGCGGAGTGGTTTGATGACGCGCAGCGGTACCGCAACTGGACGAACAGTGCGACCGGTTTGAGCGATACGCCGAAGGATCTCGCGAACACGCTCACGCTTGAGTACAAACCGTATGAGAACGTGATCGCACGAGGCGAATACCGGATCGATCACGCGAATGCAAACGTGTTCAACACCGACCAGCGGAATCAAAACACACTGGGAGGTCAATTGATCTATTTGTTTGGATAAACTGCGATGGCAGGGGCAGGCAGGCGGCGAATGCCTGCCTCCTGAATAATCTAGATTCGCAAAACAAAGAGTGTACCCCGGCCCACAATCGCCTCCCCTGGTGATAATGAGAAGCACCCCTTCTCAGGGCCGGGGTCTTTTTTTTTATTCATACAACAGAAACCCGGACCAGTCCCGAATACCGTTTGAATGGATCAGGATCGGGGCAGGGCCGGGGTCTTTTTTTTATTCATTCAACAAAAACCCGGACCAGTCCCGAATACCGTTTGAATGGATCAGGATCGGGGCAGGGCCGGGGCCTTATTTTAGAGCGGGGGTAGTCACTTTTTATCCCCCAAGGACTGTCCCGTTTTTGTATTGCCTCGGGTGACGGGGGGTGATAAATTACTCCGCGTTATGACGAAATATCTCTCCAGGATCTTCGCGAGCGTTGCGGTGCTTTTGATGGCTACGGTTTCTGCCCAAGCGGCGGAAGCGGTGACCGAGATCGAACCCGAGGGGAACCCGCTCCGGAAGCTTCAGCGCGGATTTCTCAACATTGCGCTTTCTCCGATCGAGATCTCTACAGAGCTCTCCAAAGAAGAGAAAAACGACACCGTTCCTCCGAGTTGGGTCGCCGGTTTGGGACGGGGGAGCGCTTATGCGGCGGGGAGAATGCTCGTCGGCGTTTATGAGATCGTGACTTTCCCTCTGCCTTATCCCGCGGACTACAAGCCTGTCCTTCAGCCCGAGTTTGAGTGGCAACATCTTCCTTCCTCTGATAAGAAATAGATTCGGGAAGATGTAGTCCAAAAATCCTTACTTTTTTAAAAAGAAATTTGGGCAACATCTTCCTTCCTCTGATAAGAAATAGATTCGGGAAGATGTAGTCCTAAATCCTTTTTTTCTTAAAGAAATTGGGACCGTCCAGGTCTTATATTTCACTTCCCGAATGGTTGACCTGGACAGCCCCAATCTCCGCTTCGCATCGATTGATCGGTATTGGGACCGTCCAGGTCTTATATTTCACTTCCCGAATGGTTGACCTGGACAGCCCCATTCCGCCCTCCACAGTTCATTTGACGAAGGCGGGACTCTATACGGCCTATGAAAATACCCCGACTTTGTCCCGTTGTAACCATCAGATGGGATGAGTTAGCGGGGATTACCGGCTGATTTTGATGATCCCCCATCTCGCCTCGCACTATACCTTTGCCAGAGAGTAGTCTCTGTAGAGATGACTGCCCGGTTGCGAAGGCCCTCAAATGAGTGGGAATTTTTATTCCCCTTTTTTCAGGATAAAATTTTTGACTCAGAACAAAACTTTTTCTATCGAAGGGTTGTCTAAAAGAAAAGCATGCTGTTTAATCGCAGACTGCTATGAATAGGGAATCTTTAGTGATATTCTTGTATTTTCAAACGAGACCTCGATTGGATAACGGGCGCTATTGGGAGGAAGCGATTTTGAAATTCAAAAGGCAGATAAAAACAACAAAATGAAAATATCGTTCAAAATAATAATAGCAGTGATATCGGCTCTTGGCATGGCTGGATGCCTGACGGTTCGTTTGCCAGAGGCGCATATTGAGCATGCGTCTCAACCCGAAACATTGACATGGCCACAACTCGTGCGGAAAGCGCTTCAATTCAATCCAGATCTTCAAAGTGCCCGGTCGGTCGTGACCTCGACCGCACGAAGCCGGGACATCGCTGCCGGTGATTACCTACCTTCGTTCGAAGGAGATCTCCAGCGGGGAGTTTCCGGTGGATCTTCCAAGGGAGGGAGCAGCGTTTTTCCGGGGTCAGGCGGAGGGAGCGCTTTAAGAGATAATCTTTCTTTAGACCTTGTGGGAAACCAATCGCTCTTCAATGGATTCGGAACCACCGGAAATTTTCTCAAAGCCAAGAAAGATCTGGATGCGGCGAAATTTCAATATGTTGTTACAAGCGCGAATGTTCGTAATGCCCTGAGGCTCGCCTATGTGGATTCCCTGAGATGGAACCGCCTTTGGAAGGTGAATCAGGGGATTCGCGAACGAAGAAAACAGAATGCGGAAATGGTCCGGCTTCGTTATGAGGCCGGACGTGAAAATCAGGGCTCTGCATTGCGGGCTGAAGCGCTTGCCGCCCAGGCGGCTTACGACGTTCAAGCGGCTGAACGCTATATAAATAGCCAGACACTCCGGCTTGCGCGCGTGAGCGGCGGTGGATTTGTCCTGCCTGTAGCGATTACGGATTCCCTGGAACAGCTGGTTCCCCTGGCGGTCATCCAAGAACCTGATTACGCGGAGATCGCGGAAAATCTGCCGCAGGTACAGCGGCTTGTCAAAGTCGCGGAATCTGCGAAAGCCAATATCGTTGCCGCTCAATCATCGGTTTGGCCTCAAGTCGACGGGACCATGGATTACGGCGAGTCAGGCGAGCGGGTTTCCAATCTAAAAAGCGAGCATTCCTGGTTGTTGAATGTTTCCGTCCCGTTTTTCAATGGCGGGAAAAATGTGAACGCGATCCGAAAAGCCAAGGCCGATTATGAAGCGGCGCGAGCTCTTGCTGTAAGCGCCCGGGATGAAGCCATCGCCCAACTCGCGGATGCCTGGACCAAATACATGAATGCGATTGACACTATCGCGGTTCGCAAGAAATTCCTTGAAGCCTCGCAAAAACGGGCGGAAATTGTCCGCGCGGAATATGCTTCCGGGATGATGACCTTTCAGGATTTTGATACGGCAGAACAAGAACAGAATAATGCGGAAAATGATTATGTGCAAAGCCTTGCTGATGTATCGAATACGCAGGCCAATTGGGAAATGATACGGGGCAAAACTTTGGAGGATGATCTGAATGCAAATAAAGAATCTGTCTAAGGGGTGGAAGATCGGGCTGGTTTTGATGGCCGTATTTTTTTTAATGAGGCTATTTTCATCTTGTTCACACAAGAACGATTCGATCCAAGTGATCCGTTCCGTGAAGGTTTATCGAGGCAATCTCGAGGTTAAAGTGACCGCAACCGGATCCGTGAAACCTTACAATCGCGTGGAGATCAAAGCGCCGATCCCGGGCCGCGTGGAAGAGGTCCTGGTCAAGGAAGGGGAGGAGGTCAAAAAGGGCCAAATCCTTGCCCAGATGAGTTCCACCGAAAGGGCCGCTTTATTGGATGCGGCGCGAGCCCAGGGAGGGGAAACCATGAAGCGGTGGGAAGAGGCGTACAAAATGGCGCCGCTTCTCGCGCCGTTAGACGGAACGATCATCGTCCGGTCTGTGGAACCGGGGCAAACCGTTACAACGGCAGATCCTGTTCTGGTCCTTTCCGACCGGTTGATCGTGGAAGCCTTGGTGGACGAAACCGATCTTGCCCAGATCAAGCTCGATCAAAAGGCAGAGATCCAGTTGGACGCTTATCCCAAGGAAGCCTTTCTTGGAAAGGTTTATCACATTAAATATGAAAGCACGCTTGTGAATAACGTCAATGTTTACGCGGTTGATGTTCTGCTTGAAAAAGTGCCGCCCTCGTTCCTCAGCGGGATGTCGGCCAATATCACTTTTATTGTAAAAGAAAAAAAAGGAGTCTTGCTGGTCCCCTCGGAAGCGATCGTGGAATGGCCGAAGAACGTCCCCAATCCTGACGACGCGCAGTTCGCCGTTTATGGAAAAGTATTCGGCGGGAAATTGGTCCCACTTGCGGTTCGCATCGGGGATTCGAATGGTCTGCAAACCGAGATTGCGGAGGGTTTGAAAGAGGGCCAAGAGATCCAGATCGTTCAAAAAAAACAAAAAGAGAAATCCGTGAATCCGTTTGGTATGGGAGGAGCTCCCAAAAAAACCAGCGGCCAAGGGCAAGGACGTTCGTGAAATTACTCGAAGCCGAGAATATCACCAAGACCTATCGCATCGGCGAGGTGGATATCCGCGCGTTGCAGGGTGTATCCGTGACCATTGAAGCCGGCGAATTCGTTGCGATCATGGGGCCCTCCGGATCCGGAAAATCAACGCTGATGCATCTTTTGGGTTTCTTGGATACGCCCGATAGCGGCACTTTTCGTTTGATGGGAAAGGATGCTTCCCGTTTGAAGGAAGAAGAATACGCTTTTCTCCGTAATCGTGTTATCGGTTTTGTGTTTCAGCAGTTCAATCTTATGGCGCGGTCCGCCGCCATCGAGAATGTCTGTCTTCCCATGCTTTATTCCGAGGATCGCGCCGGAGATATCGAGCGGTCGAGGGACATGCTCGGGAAGGTCGGATTGGGGGACCGGGTTGAACACCGTCCGAATGAACTGTCCGGCGGACAGCAACAGCGTGTGGCGATCGCCCGGGCCCTGGTGAACCGGCCGCTTGTGATCCTTGCTGATGAGCCGACCGGGAATCTCGACTCCAGATCCGGCAAAGAGATCATGGATATTTTCAAGGATCTTCATGAACATGGGATGACCGTCGTGCTTGTGACCCATGACGAGAATGTCGGGAACGCGGCCGAGCGCATCATCCGGATGCATGACGGGAAGATCGTAAGTGACGACAAACGGAAAAGGTCCGACAAAAAGGAAATTCCTTTAGAAGATCAACTAAGGTTGCGGGATTTTTCGAAAGAAAAAGGGAAGAGATACAACTCTGAAGAATTTGTAGAACATTTCAAACAGGCTTGTCGCATGATCGCCAGTAATAAACTTCGCTCCTTTCTTTCCATGCTTGGGGTGTTGATCGGTGTCGCGTGCGTGATCACAATGCTGGCGCTTGGGCGAGGGGCCAAGGAATCCATCACGGAACAATTGTCCCGCTTGGGTTCGAACCTTCTTTCCGTTCGTCCGGGTTCGGTCAAAGTGCACGGGGTCGAAGGAACGGCCGCGACACGTTTTGATTTTGAGGATGTGAAGGCGATCCAGAATATCGCGTATGTCAAAAAGGTTTCACCACAAGTGATCGGGCAGGGCCAAGTGGTCTATGGAAATAAAAACTGGAGCACGCAAGTGGTCGGGGTCACACCCGATTATGCGAGCGCCCGGAATCAGGAACCCGTGTCCGGCCGTTTTTTTACGGCCGACGAAAACCAGACTCGGCAACGGCTGGTGCTGATCGGTCAAACGGTTCAGCGCGAACTTTTTGGCAGCGAGGATCCCATCGGCCAGACGATCAAGATCAACCGCGTCAACTTTCAAGTCCTTGGCGTTCTGCCTTCCTTGGGCGCCAATGCCTTTCATGATCAGGATGATGTGGCCGTGATCCCGCTCATGACCGCGATGCGCCGGCTCATGGGGAAAGACTATCTCGACCAGATTGACGTCGAGATCCGTGATCTGAAAGAGATGCCCGCGGCACAGGAGGAGATCAATGCCATGATCATCCGCAAGCATCACCTGACCCCGGACCGTTACGATAGTTTTAATATCCGGAATTACGCGGACATCCAGCAGGCCCTTACGAGCACGACAAAAACATTTTCCGTTCTGCTGGGATGCGTGGCCGCGATCTCGCTGATTGTCGGCGGCATCGGGATCATGAACATCATGCTGGTTTCGGTCAAGGAGAGGACTCGTGAGATCGGACTCCGCAAGGCCATCGGCGCGACCCCGCGCGATATCCTGATGCAATTCCTGGTTGAGGCGATCGTGGTCACTTTTATTGGAGGTCTTGCCGGGATCGGCCTCGCGGCCGTGATCTCCTGGACCATCGCGGCAATCGCCCATTGGAAAATGATTATTACCTTGGGCTCTTTAATCCTGGCATTTTTTTGTTCGGCATCGGTCGGGATCGTTTTTGGGCTCTGGCCTGCCAAACAAGCTGCGAAGCTGGACCCTATCCGTGCCTTACGGTATGAGTAATTATATACTGCTCGTTATTTAGCGACAGCAACCGGCGGTCCTTTCATCAGAATCTTAAGGATTTCCACCTCTCCAGACGGTGTCCGTTCCTATTTCTTAGCATCTGGGTTTCACCCTCAAAATATTTAACTCCACCACGGCCTGTCCGGATTCCGATCCTGAATCGCCTCCGCGATGTGTTCCGACTGAATCTGTTCACAGCCGGCGAGGTCGCTGATCGTTCGGGCGATTTTAAGTATCCGTCCTCGTCTTAAATTTTGTTTCATTAATGATGACGAGGACAGCCCCAATCTCCGCTTCGCGTCGATCGATCGGTATTGGGACCGAACAAGGATTTGTTACCCGGTCGCCATGTTTTTTATGGCGCCGGAGAAATCCCTCCCCACAGGGTCTTCAACAAAGGCGGGGCTCTATGCAGCCCATAATACCTTGAGGGATTTGTGCCGGTGATCCCCATACGGTGGGAGGAACTGGTAGGGATCGGGGTTTAAATAGGTATTTCAAATGGCCCCTTGCCAGAAAGTGATGATTTACCCCACGTCCCGCCACACTATATCCTTGCCGGGAGGACAGGCCCTTTTTTAAAAAACATTTGACAGCGTGTATATCATACGCTATGCTTAGTGTTGTAAAGACACCATAGAAAGGTAAGCAATGTTTACGATAGAAGAGCATATAGAGAAGAATCGGATCAATCTTACGGTTGATTGTGTCGTTTTTGGGCTGGACGAAAACGAACTAAAGGTCCTCTTGATTGAAAGAGCCATGGAACCTTACAGAGGGAAGTGGGCGCTCCCCGGCGGATTTGTTCAAATCGATGAGTCGCTCGAAGAGGCCGCGCTCAGAGAACTTCAGGAAGAAACCGGGGTAGCGAAGATTTTCCTGGAGCAGCTCTATACCTTTGGGGATGTTGAAAGGGACCCAAGAGCAAGGGTGGTGACGGTTGTTTACTATGCCCTAGTTAACCTTATCGAGCATAAGATCCAATCTTCCACGGATGCGGCCAGAGCGGCCTGGTTCTCCGTAAATGACCTGCCGACGCTGGCCTTTGATCATGAGAACCTTTTTGAGGTGGCTCTTAAGCGGCTTCAGGGGAAAGTAAGATATGAACCCATTGGGTTCGAGCTGTTACCTGAAAAATTCACGCTCTCTCAGTTACAACGGCTTTATGAAATTGTCCTAGAAAAACAAATGGATAAAAGAAATTTTAGAAAGAAAATCCTGAGCATGGATGTGCTTGTAGATCTGAATGAAGTTCAGGAGGATGTGGCTCATCGGGCCGCCCGGCTTTATAAGTTCGATGAAAAGAAATACAAACAACTCAAAAAACAAGGTTTCAATTTCGAAATTTAAGAAGTCTCATGGATAAGTCGACCGACGGATGTTCCGAGAGTTACGCGTGTCTTAGGGCTTGAAATGCAGTACAATCCAAAACCAAAAGGTTAGACGAGCGCTAGATACGTATTTATCAATGCATAGTTAGAAAACTACGAGCGCAAAACAAACGGAGGAGACAAACATGTTAAACATCGGATTTTTTAAAGGGGAACCCGGTCAATATGTAATCAAATTTGTGAACGGGAAAATCAGGAAGGAAGGGCAAGGGCTTCTGTTCTTTTATTGGAGGCCGACCACAACGATCACCGTGATACCCACCACTACGCGGGATGCGAATTTTATATTCAGTGAAATTACGCAAACCTTTCAAGGGATTACCATCCAGGGGCAATTGACCTATCGGATTAGCGATCCGCAAAAGACATCCACCATTCTTGATTTTTCGATTCAACCAACATCAAAGAAATACTTGTCGGACGATCCTGAGAAGCTCCAAAAGCGCATTATCAACGCCGTGCAACTAGTGACGCGAGGGAAGATCCAAGGCTATTCTCTTGAAAATTGTCTCAGGAAATCGGAAGAAATCGCAAAAAACGTTCTCTCGGAGATCATGAAAGATAAACTTCTTGATTCGCTGGGAGTCGAATGCCTGAGCATCTATTTTACGTCGATTAAACCAACCCCAGAGATCTCTAAAGCCTTGGAAGCGGAATACCGGGAAGCTGTCCAAAAAAAGGCTGATGAAGCGATCTATTCCAGACGAGCTGCTGCGGTAGAGCAGGAAAGGATCATCAAGGAGAATGAGTTAAGCTCCGAGATTGCAATCGAGAAAAACCGTCAGGAACTGATCAATCTTAATGGAAACAACCGGACAAAGGAGGCTGAATACGCGGCCAAGGCATTAACCATCGGACTCGATCCGTACAAACAGTACGATCCAAAATTATTATTGGCTCTCGGGTTGAAAGCGCTCGGGGAAAATGCTGAAAAAATAGGGCAGTTGACCATCACGCCGGAACTGCTGGCGGGCCTTTTGGAGCCGAAACAATCTAAATAAGACGGATCCTATGATAGAGAAAATAATTGTTATTACGAAGAAGACTTCTCTTGAGGAGTTGATCCAAAAATTCAACTCCAAAGAGCAAGCAAAATTCTACATCGAGCATTCCGGGGCCTCTTTTTCGGAATATGAAAATGAACACACGGCTTATGAGGCTGCGCTGGCCCATCTTATGGAGATTTTGCCTGCTAAGATCAAACAACAGATCGTGGACCGAACATTTCTTCCAAATTTCCTGTTCGGCCCTAAGGATTTAGTCATCACGCTCGGCCCAGACGGTCTTGTCATCAATACCGCGAAATATTTAAAGGACCAGCCGATTCTGGCAGTTAACCCAGATCGGCTGCGGATCGACGGTGTCTTCACGCCTTGCGCCATTGAAGAGCTGAAAGCGCAGCACTTCGAGAAGATCCTTCACGAAGAGTTTGTCCTTACCAAGGTGTCGATGGCTCAGGTGAAATTGAATGATGGACAGGAAATCTATGGGGTGAATGATATTTTTGTAGGGCCCAGCAGACAATTTTCATTTCGATACCATCTTCGCCAGTCCGATGCGGGAGAGAATCAATGTTCGAGCGGGATTATCGTTTCGACCGGCGCTGGCTCCACAGGATGGTTTAAGTCGATCATTGCCGGGTCACGGGCTATTACCGCTTCCTTTGATCAGGTGAGCGGCTCCAAGCTTCCAGACAGCCGATTTCCTTGGGAATCCGATTTTCTTTATTTTTGTGTGCGGGAGCCCTTTCTTAGTAAAACATCCGGCGCCAAGTTCGTTTTCGGGAAAATCACAAAAGATAAACCTCTTTTTATTACCTCTCAAACGCCTCATGGTGCCGTCATTTTTAGCGACGGAATCGGAGACGACTTTTTGGAGTTTAATTCCGGCAAAGTAGCCACGATTCGTTTGGCTGAAAAAAAGGCGCATTTGATCAAACGCTTTTTGTAGCAACGACAGGTTGCTTCAACCCCGGAAATTCTTTCTGGAAACTGGTAACAGTTGCTAATGGGGACAGGCATTACCCATACCACTGTCTATCCAAACTCCGATACCGAATCGCCTCCGCCCAGGTCCTATTTTTCATTTCCCGAATGGTTGATCTGGACAGCCCTATCCCGCCAAAGGCGGGATGATAGGTATTGGGACCGCCCTCGTCTTAAATTTTGTCTTATGAATGGTGACGAGGACAGCCCCATCCCGCCCCCACCACGGGGTCTTCAAGAAAGGCGGGGCTCTATGCAGCCCATATCTATCCCGACTTTATTCCTGTGGTAACCATTAAATGGGATGAATCGGCAGACGTCCCGATGTGAATTTGAACTAAAAAGTAGCCGATAACTAAGGCGTAGCGGAGAGCGAATCAATTTTAACGAAATGTCCGCTGAATCGGGGAAGGTCACATGGGTGTTAGAGAGCAATTGATGAGGCATCAAGAGGCGCTATCAGATTCGAAGTATTCAGTTACTTCAAGTCTACAATCGCTGTTTTTTTGCCCTACCGTTACCGGAATTATCGAGGGGTACGAGGCGGAATTTGGAATTAAGAGAATTTCTGCTCTTTCGAAGGGAAGGACGGAAGGTTTTTATAAGATAAAACTAAAAAAGTCATTAAATCTCCCCCTTATTCTATCGGGTTGTTTCCCCGTAGGAACTGGCAAATTGAAAGAGCCCATTAGAGTAGAAAATAAACAATCATTAATCATGCTCACGAGAGATGACGAAAAATATTGGGAGTCTCAAACGAAAGAATCAGTAAGGCAACATTTTGAGGAGTTGATTTTTTTAGCGAATAAGCTTCAAAACGAAGATTTTTTCCTTCGAGAGAAAATCGCTCAAGCGAAGAAAACTTATTTCGTTTACACCTTGATTCTTATCGCATTCCTCGGCGTTCTTGCTTATGCGATTTTTCCCTGTTTGAAAACGCTGATCAGTTAACGCATTGCTGATTCTAAAACTTACCTAGACGGTTTATCCATACCACGGCCTGTCCAGACTTCGATATTGGATAACCTCCGCCCAGGTCTTATTTTTCATTTCCCGAATGGTTGACCTGGACGGCCCCATTCCGCCCTCCACAGCTTATTTGACGAAGGCGGGGTTCTATACAACCTATGAATAAACATCCCGAAGGATTTGTGCCGGTGATACGGATTCGGTGGGAGGAACTGGCGGGGATTGGGGTTTAACTAGGTTTTTATAGTTTTAGAAGGGTTCGTTTCGATTTTTGAGCGGAACGGATGATTGTCTTATGCCTTTCTTTAAAAATTATTCTAAGCAAAGGCTGTCGCGAATATTGCCTCGCTAGAAAATGCTTGTTAGTCCCATCCAAACTTCAAGAGTTTACGCCCACACTTTGGGCAGGGCGTGTGTAGTTTAGTAATATCGGTATTCGCGATGTGGCAGATCGGACAATAGACCCCGTCGCTTGGTATTTGAACCGTTTCTCTTAATGCTGAAAGGCGTGCTGCTACTTTATAAACCTCACTTGGACTTGCCGTTTTCGAAGGCAACCCGTTTAATTCTGGATTGTCAATACTTCCATTTAGGGGTGTTGTTTTAATCCAATCTTCAGGATTGAGTTTCAGGTTATCAGCAAAAGTTTCCATTATATCGACTTGGCTATATAAAATGCTCTGCGGGTTCATTTTTTTTGTTGGTTTCTTGAAAACCAAATAACAACCAAGAATCAGTGCCAGTATTATAATAATCGTTAATTTCATTATAGTGAACCTCCTCCGATGGGGGAAAGTATAAGCCCGACTGGAAAGGCTGGCTAGGGGGACTTCAATAGAATCCAGGGGCGGTTCTCGCCGCGGTTTTCTGCCGATTCAAACATGAAACCCGATAGGGCCTTTGGGTTTCGGTTCTGGATCGGGCGGGGCGAAGAGCTTTCTTAACGCATCAAAGACAACCTTGAACTGCGAGTCATATTTCTTTTCCATCGCCTCGATCTTCCCCCATATCTTTTTATGAGCCCGGATCATTTCCCGGAGCCGTGTAAAGGCGCGCATGATCTCGATCCTTGTCTTTCGTTCTTTCCATGAATGGTGACGAGGACAGCCCCAATCTCCGCTTCGCGTCGATTGATCGGTATTGGGACCGAACAAGGATTTGTTACCCGGTCGTCATGTTTTTTATGGCGCCGGAGAAATCCCGCCCCCCCCCACAGGGTTTTCAAGAAAGGCGGGGCTCTATACAACCTATGAATTCCCGGAGTTTGTTCCTTTGGTAACCATTAAATGGGATGAATTGGCCGCTCTTTAGCGAGGTCCCATTGGGCCGATAATTAAAATGCTAATGGAGGCATCAAGCAAATAGAAGAAGGAGCAAATGGCTGTGGGAATAAATGCTAATGCATGCAAGTCGGTTCGAGGCATATTAATTTTAGCCGCGTTATTTTATTTCGTTGGATGCGAAAAACATACGGTTAAGGAATATTATCCCGACGGACGAGTGAAGACGGAGCGTTCTTTTAAGGGCGGAAAGTTGGATGGGGTGCAAAGAGCGTATTATGAAAATGGGACACTAAAGCTAGAAGGCTTTTGGAGAAATGGCAAGGTTGACGGAAAAATTGTGGAATATTATGAGGATGGAACTGCGAAAAAAACAGCGTTCTACAGCCAAGGGGAGCAAGTCGGCAATGGTCAAGGTCAAGACAAACTGCAGAAAGAATATTACGCGAATGGTCGATTAAAATCAGAAGAGGCTTGGGATAACGCAACAATAAATGGGGTGGTTCGGTATTATTATGAAAATGGGCAACTTGCGAAAGAAGGTACTTGCAAATATGGGATGCAGCACGGTCTTATGAAACTGTATTATGAAAGTGGAACATTGAAATATGAGGGGTTGTTCAATTTCTCTAAAAAGGTGGGGCCGCACAAAGAATATACTGAAGACGGTCGCTTGAAATCAGTCAGTGTCTTTAAAGATGGGGTGGAGGTTGAAAGAAAAGAGTATGAAGAAAGTGGGCAATTAAAGCGCTGAAAAGAGCCAGCCAATTCCAAAATCAAGCCTGCCCCTTTATCGACCAACGAGCTTTGCTTGGTATTACCCCCACCATTGTCTATCTAAACTCCGATATTGGATTGCTTCAGCGATATGCTCCGATTGGATCAGCTCAGAGCCCGCCAGATCACTGATCGTTCGGGCGATTTTCATGATCTTGTAATAAGCCACAAGAAAGCTTAGGGGAGTTTCGGCCGCTTTTGAAGCCTTGGGAAGGAAACTCGAAGGCCTGCCGTCCAAGCGGTTAAGCCCTGATGCGTTGCGAGCAGAGTTGAGTTGATGGGTACTGGGGATAAGAAGCTAAAAGCTCAAAATGAGTCGGGGTTTCAGCCTAGGAAAGCGAGGACTTCTTTTGCGGCGCGCGCGCTGGCGCCTTTTTCCCCGAGTTTTTCCCTGACCTGGCGGAACTCTTCGCGCATCTTGGCCTGAAGTTCCGGGCTTTCGAGGAAGATCCTGGCTTCATGCGCGATCGTTTCGGGGTGGGCTTCTTGCTGGATGAATTCCGGGACGACCTTGTCGTCGGCGAGCAGGTTAACGAGGCCGAGGTAGGGGACTTTGATGAGGCGTTTGCCGAGGAAGTAGGTCGACCAGCTCGCTTTGTAGAGAAGGAAGAACGGCGTTCCGATCAGCGATGTCTCGAGCGTCGCGGTGCCGGAGGCGACGAGCGCGAAATCCATGGCTTTCACCAGTTCGTAAAAAGTTCCGGCAGGACATCCCACCTTGAGCGCGGTCCCCTGAAGGATCTCTTCATAAACGGCAGGTCTGACGTTGGACGATCTCGAGACGAAAAAGGCCGTGTCGGGGAGATCTTTTTGCAGGAGTTCTGCCGTCTTCAACATGACGGGAAGAATGCGTTTGACCTCTTTTTCCCGCGAGCCCGAGAAAAGGCCGATCGCTTTCTTCCCGGCGGGGATCCCGAGTTTTGCGCGGAGCACGCCCGCGTCCGGAAGCACCGGGATCGCGTCGAGAAGGGGATGCCCCACGAACTTCACGGCGACCTTTTCCTTTTCATAAAAATCTTTTTCGAAAGGCAGGATCACCAGCATCTCGCGAACGTGCTTCTTGATGATATGGATCCGGCGCTTGCCCCAGGCCCACAGTTGCGGCGAAATGTAATAGACGATCGGGACGAACTTCGAAACTTTCTTGGCAAGACGAAGATTGAACGCCGGGGAATCGATCACGATGAGGACGTCCGGCTTTTCGCGGCGGATATGTTCGATCGTCCGGTTGAAGATCGCGAGGTATTTGAAATAGTTCCGGAGGACGTCGCCCAGGCCCAGCGCGGAGATCGTGGTCATGTCGTCGAAGCTTCTGACGCCGGCCTCGCGCATTTTGATGCCGCCGACGCCGCAGAACTCCGTGTCCGGAGCGAGTTTTTTGATCCCGGAGACAAGGTGTGCGCCGTGAAGGTCGGCCGAGGCTTCGCACGCGATGATGAATATTTTTTTGGGCATTTTAAGCCTTGGCGGCGGGCTGGGGATGATTTTCCTGGATGTACCGGACGATGTCGATCGCGAGCTTCAGAGCGTCGCGCGCGGCGGTGTCCGGTTTTCCGATGCTTTTTCCCGTCAGGATGCCGTTGAGGAAGAACTTCAGCTCTTCTTTGAGCGGTTCCGCCTTTTCGATCTCGACGGATTCTTGCGTGATCTCGTTACCGTTCTTGCGGATGATCTTTCCGGTTTGAGCGCCGTAGTCGAGAGAGATATAGGCGTCCTCCTGGAAAATGCGGATCTTGCGCTGTTTTTCGAAGGTGAGACGTGACGCCGTAAGATTCGCGATCGTGCCGTTCTTGAATTTGATCCGGACGTTCGCGATGTCTTCGAACGGGGTGAGGACATTCACGCCGAGCGCTTCAAACCCCGCAACCTCCGACTTGACGAGGCCGAGGATGATGTCCAGGTCGTGGATCATGAGGTCGAGGACGACGCCGCAATCGTTGATCCTTCCCGTAAAAGGACCGAGGCGGTGGATCTCGAGGAAACGGATGTTCCCGGCGATCTCTTCGACACGGCGGAAACCCGGGTTGTGGCGTTCGAGGTGGCCCACCTGCAACGCGCAGGGATACTTCCGGGAAAGCTCAAGCAATTCGTCGGCTTCTTCCAGCCGGAGGGTGATCGGTTTTTCGATAAGAGTATGGATGCCGGCTTTAAGGAATTCTTTAGCGACGGCGTAATGGGTCGAGGTTGGGGTGGCGATGCTGACAGCCTCGACTTTCCCGATAAGCTCACGGGGATCCTTATAGTAGACCGTTCCGAGTTCTTTGGCCTTTTCGGCCTTAGCGGGGTCCTGGTCCGAGATCCCGACGAGTTCGGCTTCGGGAAGGTCGCGGTAGATCCTGGCGTGTTCTTTCCCGAGATGTCCTACGCCGACCACGCCGACTTTAATGCGTTTCGTCATCCTAACTCCTTGTTGCAGAAAGGGTTATTCAAAGATTAAATCATAATCTTGAGCACTGTCAACGAATATGTTAAAGTGGCGGCTCTAAAAAGAGCCGCGGTCAACGCACGACGCGCAACGCTCACCGAAGGACCGGTTTTCCCGTTGCACGTTGTGCTGCTTTAAAGGAGATCCATGAACGTCTATCGACGATTGCTTTCTTATGTTTGGCCGCACCGGGCGCGGCTTGCCTTGGCTCTTGGCTGTATGCTGGCCTATGCCGCGGCGAACTCCCTTGTTTCGGTCGCGATCTTCGTTACGACGAACGGTCTTTTTAATAAGGGCTCGATCGTGATCAGCGCGAAGTCCTTCGAGCAATTCCCGTCCTGGATCACCCAATATCTTCCCAAAATGTCTTCCATCGCGCTGCCGTTAATTTGGATCCCGTTTACGATCGTCGCGGTCTTTCTTTTGCGGAGCACGTTCCTCTACATTTCCAATTACCAGATGGCCAGTGTCGGCATTCGTGCGGTTCGCAAACTGCGGGACGACATTTACCGTCACCTGGTGTTCATGTCCCAGGATTTTTACTCCCGGGGCCGCACCGGCGATTTTATCTCCCGTATCATGAACGATGTCAGCCAGGTGCAGGGCGCTATCACGGACGTGGTCGTGGATCTTGTCGAACAGCCGTTCGTGCTCCTTTTCAACATCCCGCTCGTCTTTTACTGGGGCGGGTGGTACGCGGTGTACGCCCTGTTGATCCTTCCGATCGTCGCGGTTCCGCTGACGCTTTTTGGCCAGCGGCTTCGCCGGATGAGCAAACGGATGCAGGAGCGGGCGGCGGATATCACTTCGTTCATCGGGGAAACACTTTCCGGTATCCATATCCTCCGGGCTTTTTGCTCGGAAGAACGGGAGATCCGGCGCTTCGAAGAGATCAATAAAAGCGTTTTTGAATTTTTCAAGAAAACGATCAAAGCGACCATCATCCAGCGGCCGTTGATCGAGGTTTTCGGCGCTATCGGGGCCGCTTTCGCGGTGTATTACGGCATCCAGTATTTACCGCCTGACCGTTTTGCGGCCTTCGTGACCGCGCTTTATCTTTGTTATGAGCCGCTGAAAAAGATCAGCAAAGCCAATAGCGTTGTCCAACAGGCCATCGCTTCAGGCATGCGCGTTTTCGAGATCCTCGATTCCAAGCCGAGCATCGTTGAGAAGCCCGGAGCGCTTGTTTTTAAAGAGCCGGTCCGTGAGATTACCTATGAACATGTGGATTTTGCCTATGAAGCGGATACCTGGGTTCTTCAGGACATCAACATCAAGGCCAAGCACAATGAGGTGATGGCATTCGTTGGCGCGAGCGGTTCCGGAAAGACGACGCTTGTGAACCTCCTGCTCCGTTCCTACGATTCCACCAAGGGCTCGATCAAGATCAACGGTAAGGACATCTGCGATCTGACGCTCCATTCGTTGCGGGGTCTGATCGGGATCGTTTCCCAGGAGACCGTGCTCTTCAACGCGACGATCCGCGAGAACATTGCGTACGGGCGGCCCGAGGCGACGTTGGAAGAAGTGAAGAGGGCGGCCGAGATCGCTTATGCGAACCATTTTATCGAGGCCCTTCCGAAGGGTTATGACACGCACCTTGGCGAGAGGGGCCTCAAACTTTCCGGCGGGGAACGCCAGAGGCTCGCGATCGCCCGCGCGCTTTTGAAAGATCCTCCGATCCTGATCCTCGACGAGGCGACCTCGCATCTCGACACGCAGAGCGAAAAAGAAGTCCAGGGCGCGCTCGAGAATCTGATGAAGGACCGCACTGTTTTCGTGATCGCGCACCGGTTGAGCACGATCCAGAAAGCTGACCACATCCTCGTGATGGACAAAGGCAAGATCGTCCAGCAGGGGACCAACGAATTCCTGCTCCGGCTCGGCGGCGTTTACAAAAAACTTTACGACCTTCAATTTAACGTCTGATCATCTCTCCGGAGGGTGCGGCGATGAAAACTAAAACCTGGATCATTCTCGGAAGCGTTATGGCTCTGGCCGTCGCGGTTCCCGTGGCGTTCAACCGCGGAGGTTCGGGCGGAACCTGCGGGTTGATGAAGAAGCCGTTGGCGGAGACTTTTTCGAAGCGAAACGAACCCCTTGGCGCTTTTTCGGCGGATAAAGATGTCGAGCGGAGGGTCGCAGCGGCCGCCGCGCCGGCGCGGCTCAATGCGGCGGCGAGCGTGTCCTTTACCAAAAAGCTCATCAAGAACGCGTATGTGACGCTGAAGGTCAGAGATTGCGTCAAAACGAAGGACAGCATTGTCGGTCTGGTCGAACGGAGAAAAGGCACCGTCATGAACGCCCAGCTTGAACAGGAAGCCGAGTTGCGGAAGAACGGCCAGGTGGTCTTCAAGGTGCGGCCGGAAGAGCTTGAGGCGGTCCTGGGGGACGTGCGGCGTCTCGGGAAAGTAAAATCCGAGTCCGTGAACGTGCAGGACGTGACCGAGACGTACGTCGACCTTCAGTCGAGGTTGAACAACCTGCGGATGGTCCGTGACCGTTTCGTGAACCTCCTGAACGAAAAGGCCAAACAGGTCAAGGACATCGTCGAGATCGAAAAAGAACTGTCGCGTGTCGGCGGTGAGATCGAGGCGATGGAGGGAAGGCTCAAATATCTGGATTCTCAGATCGACCTTTCGACCGTGACCGTGAATTTTTTCGAGGAACGGGCGGGGCTTCTCGGGGGTCTGGACCTCGGGGAAAAGTTCGCGGGCGCGTTGAAGAGCGCCGCGATGGCTTTCGTGAACGCCCTTTATGCGATCATTGTGCTGATCGCTTTTGCGATCCCGTTCGCGGTGTTGGGCTTTGCCGTTTGGGCGGTCGTGGCGCTTGTCAGGAAAGCCCGCGCCAAAAACTAAAAAGCGATGAACGCATTTCTTTCTCTTTTTTTCTGGGTCGCCTGTGTCGTTCTGACCGCGACGCTTTTTTTTGTCGAACTCTTCCTCAAGATCCTCCTTTTCCCGTTCGACAGGCAGGCGCGTTTCCTGCACCGGCAGTGTTTTTGGTGGTCCGACGGGGTCATCGGCATGAACCCGTTCTGGCAGCTTACCGTGCGTGGCCTTGAGAATGCGGATCCGAAAAAGACCTACGTGATCGTGGCCAACCATCAGAGTCTCGGGGACATCGCCGTGCTTTACCAAACACGCCTTCAATTCAAATGGGTCGCGAAAGAAAGCCTTTTCAGCATCCCGTTCCTCGGATGGTGTCTTAGCCTGTGCAAGCACATCAAACTCCGCCGCGGCGACCAGGGAAGTATCCGCAACGTTTACCGCGAGGCCATCGACTATCTGAAAGCGGGGATGTCCGTTCTTTTTTTTCCGGAGGGAACGCGCAGCGAGACGCACGCAATGAACCCGTTCCAGAGCGGGGCTTTCAAGCTCGCGATCACGGAAAAAATCCCGGTCCTTCCCATCGCGATCGACGGGACCCGCGATGCGATCCCGAAGGGGGACTGGATCATGAGGACGAAGGTCTTTTGCACCCTGACCGTGCTCGAGCCCATCGAGACGGCCGGGATGTCCCGCAATGATGTTCAGGCTCTGAGCGAGACCGTCCGCGCCCGCATTGCGGCCCATCTGAAATCATAAAAATTACAGGTTCTTATAAGGAGGAACGATGTTTGATCTGAGTAAGCTCGGGGATATGGCGAAAATTGCGAATGAAGCGAAAGAAATGCAGCAGAAACAGCACTGATTCTCATTAATTAAAAAATCAACGGGTAATCAGTGCAGTCCTCATCAACTCTTAAGAAATAAATATAGAGGATAAGGACAGGAGCGGACGGCGAAAGAGCAAACCGATCTGTTGCGCAAGATCTCCGAACAGCTGGAAACAGTGATCGCCCTTCTTAAAAAATAGAACTGCGGAATCTTCAGCCGCTTAGATCAGAACTGGAACAGTTTGATCTTGGCGGCGTCGCCGGAACGGTCTTCCGGCTCCTCGACGGAGTAGCTGTCGTCCTTCGCGAACCCAAGCGAAGCGACTTTTTTCACGCCTTTGATCGTATTGTCGATGACCTTGTCGCCGCCTTTTTTGACGCCGTCAATGGTTCCGGCGACGGGATGTTTTTCCCCGGTCCCTTCGGCGGTGTCGGAGAGCGCGTCTTTGGCGTTATCGACCGTCATTTCTTTCACGCCCGCGGCAAAATTTTTCACCGGATGGTGCGCTTCGGGGGAGGGAACCGCGGGGGCCGCCTGTTTCTCGAGCTGTTCCTGTTCGCGGGCCGTCTCATCATATTGTCCGCGGCGGCTCATGCCGAGGTTCAGGACAACGGCGAGGATCATAAGAAAAGTAATAAGATTCTTTTTTTGGATCATTTTTGGTTCCTCTCGTTTCAAAATGGGCCGGCAGATCGCGATGAACCCCGCGCGGGGGCGTAGTATACAACATCCCTTTTGCCGGTGGCAACCCTGTTTGATTTTTGCTTTCGGGTGGGTTATACTACGCCGCCTTTGCTTAACCCCCTTTGTCATCTTGATTTAAGAGATATTTTAAGGGATTTTTCCCTATTCGAAGGAGAAAAATGAAAAAAATGAAGATCGGCCTTCTCGGCCTCGGACAGATCGGCGGCGGACTCTATGAGATCCTTTCCGCCAAGAAGGCGCTTTTTGCCCGCCAGCTCGGTGTTTCGTTCGAGATCACGAGGATCGCTGAAAAATTCCCCAACGCCAAGAGGAAGGTCCATCCGCCGAAGCGCCTCATGACGAAGGACGCTTTTTCTGTGGTGCGGGACCCTTCGATCGATGTGGTCGTCGAACTGATCGGCGGGACCACCATTGCCCGGGCCCTGATCAAGGAAGCCCTGAAGAACGGCAAGCACGTGGTCACTGCCAATAAGGCGCTTTTGGCCGAGTACGGTGACGAGATCTTTGAGCTCGCCCATCGGAAACGGCGTTGGATCTGCTTTGAAGCGAGCGTCGGCGGCGGCATCCCGTGCATCAAGGCGCTCCGCGAAGGCTTGGCCGCGAACCGTATCGATTCCATCCATGCCATCATCAACGGGACGACCAATTACATTTTGACGCAGATGACTTCGCACGGGACCAATTTTGCCGAAGCCCTTGCCGGAGCCCAGCAGCAGGGATATGCCGAGGCCAATCCGTTCCTGGATATCAGCGGGAACGACGCGGCGCACAAGCTCGCGATCCTCGCGCGTTTCGCGTTCGGCGGGAAAGTGACGTTCAAGGACATTTATTGCGAAGGCATTTCGCGGATCTCGAGCGACGACATCGCTTTCGCAAAGGAATTCGGTTATACGATCAAGCTGCTGGCCATTGCCAAAAAATCGGGCGGTGGGATGGAAGCGCGCGTTCAACCGACGCTTTTGCCGAATTCCCATATCCTCGCGAATGTGGGTGGTTCCTTTAACGCGATCCTGATGCACGGGGACGAGGTCGGCGACGTTCTTTTTTATGGCCGGGGGGCAGGTCCGCATCCGACCGCGAGCGCCGTGATCGCCGATTTGATCGATATTGCGAAAGCCGGCGTTGACGGGCCTGCGGAAGACCGGTTCGTCGTGCGCGCTCTCGGGAAGAAGGTTCCCGTGAAGAACATCTCCTCGATCCTGTCGCGTTATTACCTCCGGTTTAATGTGATCGATAAACCGAGCGTGGTAGCGGGGATTTCGAGGATCCTCGGCCAATACGGGATCAGCATTTCCGACGTGATGCAGCGTGAGCGCAGCGCCGGACAGGTGGTGCCGCTGATCCTTTTAACGCATGATACCCACGAAAAAGAACTCCGCACGGCGGTCCGGGCGATCGACCGTTTGCCCTGCATCAAAGGGCGGACGCAAGTGATCCGGATCGAAGGGGCATAAAGTTATGGCTAAATATGCGGTCAAAAGGATCGGGATCGTCGAACGTTACCAGGAGTATCTTCCCGTCACGGAGAGCACCCCGATCATTTCGTTGAACGAGGGGAACACCCCTTTGATCCTGGCGGAAGCGCTCCCCAAAGAGCTCGGGCTGAAGAATATCCGGATCTATTACAAGTTCGAAGGGCTCAATCCCACCGGCTCGTTCAAGGACCGCGGCATGACGCTTGCGATCTCGAAAGCGGTGGAAGCCGGAGCGAAGGCGGTGATGTGCGCCTCGACGGGGAACACGTCCGCGTCGGCGGCGGCTTACGCGTGCCGGTGCGGCCTCAAATGTTTTGTGCTGATCCCCGAAGGCAAGATCGCGAAGGGGAAGCTCCTCCAGGCGTTCCGTTACGGCGCCAAGACGATCATGGTGGAAGGGAATTTTGATCAGGCGCTGGAGCTCGTGAAGGAAATGACGAAGGACGGAAAAATCACGCTTGTCAATTCGATCAATCCGTTCCGCATCGAAGGTCAAAAGACCGCCGCATTCGAGATCGTGGACGATCTCGGAGATGCACCGGAATATCACGCGATCCCGGTCGGGAACGCCGGAAATATCACGGCTTATTGGAAAGGTTACAAGGAATACAAGAAGGCGGGAAAGTCGGAAGTCCTGCCGAAGATGCTCGGCTTTCAAGCCGCGGGCTCGGCGCCGATCGTGCTGGGTCATCCCGTGGAAAAACCGGAGACCCTTGCGACGGCGATCCGGATCGGGAATCCCGCGAGCTGGAAGGGAGCGACGGCGGCGCGCGACGAATCGGGCGGTCTGATCGACAAGGTGACCGACGAAGAGATCACAAAGGCGTACCGTTTCATCGCCGAACGCGAAGGTGTTTTTGCGGAGCCGGCCAGCTGTGCGCCGGTGGCGGGGGTTATCAATCTTGCAAAGAAGGGATTTTTCAAAGAGGGGACCCGCGTCGTGATCACGCTGACGGGCGCGGGCCTCAAGGACCCGGATTTCGCACTGAGTTTCGATGATCCTATTCTGAAGGTCAAACCCACGTTGAGTGCGGTGAAGGAGGCGATCCAATGAAATCCATCGTCGTTGTTCTTGCGGGTGCTGCGGACCATCCGACCGACGAACTCGGCGGGAAAACGCCTCTTGAGGTCGCGAAGGCTCCGAACCTGAATTATTTTGCAAAGAGCGGGAAGGTCGGGACGGCGAAGCTGATCTCCGACCGGTTGCCGCTTTCCGCGGACGTGAGCTTATTCAACACTCTGGGGTATGACGCGGCGAAGTCCTATACGGGTCGCGGACCTCTCGAGGCCGCTAATTTGGAGATCAAGCTCGAAGACAAGGAAGTCGCGTTCTGCATGAATTTCATTACGGAAGCGGCGGGCCGTCTCGCGGACCCGACAGCCGGGGGGATCACGACCAAGGAAGCGAAGGCCCTGATCAATTTTCTGAACAAGAAGGTCGCCAGCGATTTTATCCGGTTTTTTCCGGGTTCCGGGCACCGGCACATCGCGATCCTCAAGGACGCGCACGGGTTCGAAGCGCTTTCGGCGCGTACGAACCCTCCGGAGAACGTGACCGGCGAAAAGATCGAGGATTGCCTGCCGAAGGGGCCGGGCGAAGAGTTGATGAAAAAAATGATGTACGACGCGAAGCTGTTGCTTCAGGACCACGAGATCAACCAGGTCCGTGTGGACCTCGGGGAGAACCCGGCGAACATGGTCTGGCTCTGGGGCCAGGGCCGCACGCCTGAGCTGAAACCGTTCCGCGAAATGTTCGATCTGACGGGCGGCGCGATGGTCGCCACGCGCGAATTCGCCAAGGGGCTTGGACGTCTGGCCGGCCTGACGGTGATGGAGGTCAAGGAAGAGGCTGAGGAACCCGCGGTGTTTTACGAGAAGCTCTCGAAGGTTGCGGTCGAAGCCCTTGAGGAAAAGGATTTTATCTGTCTTTATCTCCACACGCCCGGGGAAGCCGCGCGGACCGGGGATTTTAAGAACAAGATCGCGGCGATCGAAGGGATCGATTTTTTCATCCTCTCCAAGCTCCGGAAATATCTCGAGCGCTCGAAGGAATCGCGCCTGCTCGTGACGCCGGGCCATGCGACCCTCTGGAAGATGAAGGGAATGATCCGTGACGCGGTGCCGTTCGCGGTCACGGGCAAGAACATCATGGCGGACGAGGTCGAGCGTTTTTCTGAGCTCGCAGCCAAGACGACGGAGCTCAAGTTCGGTAAAAGTACTGAGCTGATGCCGTTTTTTATCACAAAATAGCGCAACGTTCTGCGCGCAACGCTCAACGATTTTTTTTTCAGGGTCTTTACGTTGCGCGTTGTGCGTTGCGCAAAAAAGCAACCATCAATATCCCAGGGAGCATAAAAGAAGATGTCTCTTATCGTTCAAAAATACGGAGGTTCGTCAGTCGCGAACGCGGAAAAGATCCTGCGCGTCGCCAGCCGCGTTATCAAGACCAAACAGGCCGGTAACAAGGTCGTGGTCGTCGTGTCCGCCATGGGCGATATGACCGACGATCTGATCGACCTTTCGAAGCAGATCAATGCCGATCCGGAAGAACGAGAGATGGATATGCTCCTCGCGACGGGGGAGCAGGTTTCGATCGCGTTATTGGCCATGGCGATCCACAAGCTTGGCCACGAAGCGGTTTCGTTCACCGGCCCGCAGGTCGGCATTACGACGGACGAGTTTCATAGCAAGGCCCGTATCCGGAACATCAGCCCCGAACGTATCAAAAAAGCCCTGGCGGCAGGAAAGATCGTGATCGTGGCCGGTTTTCAGGGGCAAACGCTCTCGGGCGAGATCACGACGCTCGGCCGCGGCGGTTCGGATCTGACGGCGGTGGCGCTTGCGGTCGCGCTCCAGGCGAAACATTGCGAGATCTATACGGACGTTGACGGGATCTATACGGCGGATCCGCGCGTGATCCCGGAAGCGCAGAAAATGGATATTGCCACGTACGATGAGATCCTGGAACTGGCCTCGCTCGGCGCGAAAGTCATGCATTCCCGGTCCATTGAGGTCGGCAAAAAGTTTAACATGCCCATCTGGGTGTGCAATTCCCATAAAGAGGTTAAAGGAACCCTTATTACCAAGGAGAACAAGAAAATGGAAGAAGTTGTCGTGAGCGGTGTTGCCCTTGCAGAAGATGAAGCCAAGATCACGTTGTTCCGCGTGTCGGATCGTCCGGGCGTGGCGGCCAAAGTGTTCCAGACGCTGGCGGACGCGAACGTGAACGTGGACATGATCATCCAGAACAAGACCCAGACGAACTCCACCGATATCTCCTTCACGGTCTTCAAGAACGAGCTTCAGAAAGCGATGAAGGTCGTTAAGGCCAATGCCAAGAAGCTTGGCGTGGGCGACGTCGTTTGCGACGAGAACGTCGCGAAAGTTTCGATCGTCGGGATCGGGATGCGCTCGCATTCCGGGATCGCGTCCAAGATGTTCTCGACGCTTGCCAAGAACAAGATCAATATCGATATGATCTCCACCTCGGAGATCAAGATCTCCGTCGTCGTTGCCGGCGACAAAGGCAAGCTCGCCGCCAAGGCGATCCATAAAGCATTCGGGTTGGGTAAGAAATAGGTATCAGAGTCTGCCTGCCGGCAGGCAGGTATCAGCGTATCAAAGTGTCAAAGCTTTAATCTTTGACACGCTGACACTATGACACTTTGATACAAATACGTGCTTAGCAATCCTTTCAACCTCGTAGGTTGAACTTTTGGTTTAAAGATATGACTAAAAAAATACTGTTTTACGGCACGCCATTAAGAGATGGCTCCCAAGCCTTTTAGGATGACGCGGCGATCTGCTTTTAAGCAACATTGCTTCGTTGCCTTAGCGGCTCGCAATGGCTTCGAAGAAAGGTCATAAGAAAACATTATGTATCTCAAACAAAAGCAGTCATTCAAAGGAACCCGCGAGTTTGAATTTGTCGGTGATGATGCCGTTTCCGTCAGAATCTATGAAGGCGGTGCCGTTAATGAATATGTTGTAAAAACCGCCATTCTTGATTCACACCCAAATCATCTAAAGGGGCAATCCAAATCCTTGACGGCGTATGTGATTTTTGAGATTTTTATGATCCTTGTGGGCCTGGGCGCTTCTCAACAGCCCGGCATTAATTGGTGGATGGGGCGGCTATTCCTATTTGTGCTGTTCGTGATTGTGCCTTCGCTGATATTTTTGCCAAAAATTTTACGAGAGGCATACGATATAACCGTTTTTTATAATAAATTTAATGGTGTGATCGCTCTTGCGTTTTATCACGACAAGCCCAATCCCAATGAATTTAAAAAATTTACGGACGAGCTTATTAAAAGAATTCAAAAGACCGCGTCTGAAACTCCTGCGCAAGGCGAAATTTCAATCGCTAAGCAGATAGAAGAGTTTGCGAAACTTAGGGACAGTAAGGTCATTGGGGATGAGGAATTTCAACAGATCAAGCAAAGATTGCTTGCAAGGATCGGCGAAGACAAAAAAATTGGTTTTTAAAGTTAAGACTATGAAAAAAATTCTGTTCTACGACACAACGCTCCGTGACGGCTCCCAAGCCGAGGGGATCAGTCTGTCGAGCCACGACAAGCTGTTGATCGCGAGGCGGCTGGACCAGTTCGGGATCCACTACATCGAAGGCGGCTGGCCGGGTTCGAACCCGAAGGATATGGAATTTTTCCTGGCGGTCAAGAAAGCCGGGCTTAGGCGCTCGAAGGTCGCGGCGTTCGGATCCACCCGACGCGCGCACATGAAGGTCAAGGACGACGCCCAGGTCAAGGCCCTGCTCGATGCCGGGACGAAGGTCGTGACGATCTTCGGGAAATCCTGGGATCTTCACGTCACCGATGTTTTCAAGGCCACGCTCAAAGAAAATCTTTTGATGATCTATGAGACCATCGCTTACCTGAAGGACAGGAAGCTTGAGGTCATTTACGATGCGGAACACTTTTTTGACGGGTTCAAGGCGAATCCGGACTACGCGCTCAAGACGCTTCAGCAGGCGGCCAAAGCAGGCGCCGACAATCTCAGCCTTTGCGATACGAACGGCGGCACGCTGCCCCACGAAGTCCGTCACGCGATCCTCCGGGTGAAACGCGCGATCAAGGCCCCTCTCGGGATCCATTGTCACAATGACGCCGAGTTGGCCGTTGCGAATTCCATACAAGCCATCGGCGAAGGCTGTGTGCTCGTGCAGGGGACCGTGAACGGGTTCGGCGAACGGTGCGGCAACGCGAACCTCGTGAGCATTATTCCGGATCTCCAGTTCAAAATGGGGTTCCCGTGTTTTTCGGCGAAAAAGCTCAAGGAACTTACCCCGCTTTCGCATTACGTGGCCGAGGTCTGCAATATGCCGCTTGTGAGCAATCAGCCGTTCACGGGCCGCTCCGCGTTCGCTCACAAAGGCGGCGTGCACATCAACGCGATGGTGAAGAACGCGAAGACCTACGAACACGTCGAGCCCAAAGCGATCGGTAATTACCGGCGCTATCTTGTTTCCGAGCTCGGCGGGAAGACCAATATTATGATCAAGGCGCAGGAACTTGAAATGAAGTTCCAGAAGGACTCGCCCGAGGCCAAGAAGATCCTTTCCGAGATCCAGCGTCTCGAGTACGAAGGTTATCAATTCGAGGCCGCGGAGGCGAGCTTCGAACTGCTCGTTCAGCGGCTCCTTGGAAAGTTCAAGCCGTTTTTCGCGGCCGGCGCTGTTTCGGTGCGTACCGAAGATATCGGCGCGGGTGCGCCGCGGTCGATCGCGGATGTCCAGGTGACCGCGAAAGGTATCGAGCACTGCGAATCTGCCGACGGCGACGGCCCTGTCAACGCGCTCGATTCCGCGCTTCGCAAGGCGCTTGCGAAAACCTATCCTGTGATCGAGGAGATCCGCCTCACGGACTATAAAGTGCGCGTGGTGAACTCTGAGGCCGGAACTGCCGCGAAAGTGCGCGTTTTTATCGAATTTCAGGACGCGAAAAAGACATGGACGACGGTCGGCGTTCACGAGAACATCATCGAAGCCAGCTGGAAAGCCCTCGTCGAAGCGATCGAGTATAAATTGCACAAAGGATAGGATAGCGGATGGCGGATGAAGGAGGGCGACAAGCCGGGTTTTGCGCCATCCGTCGTCCGACATCCTCCGTCCGTTTTTAAAATGGAACTAGACAAACAATACAATTCCAAAGAAGTTGAGCAGAAGTGGTACCGCCTCTGGGAGGAGAAGGGCTACTTCCGTCCGGCAAGTGATCGTGCTTCGGGCCACGGGCCACGAGCCACGAAAGAGCCTGGCGTGGGACGTGCGCCCGGAGATCGTGGCCCGTATGTTATTGTGATCCCTCCGCCGAACGTGACCGGCATCCTTCACATGGGGCACGCGCTGAATAATTCTATCCAGGACATTCTGACGCGCTGGAACCGGATGAAGGGGCGCGACACGCTTTGGATCCCGGGCGTGGACCACGCGGGCATTGCGACGCAGAACGTGGTCGAAAAGAAACTCGCGAAGGAAAAGAAAACACGCTGGGACCTCGGCCGCGAAAAATTCCTCGAAGAAGTCTGGAAATGGAAGAATGAGCACGGCTCCACGATCACGCGGCAGCTCCGGCGTCTCGGCGCTTCCTGTGACTGGACGCGCGAGCGGTTTACGATGGACGAGGGCCTCTCCAAGGCCGTCCGCGAAGCGTTCGTCACGCTTTATGAACGCGGGCTCATTTATCGCGGCAATTACATCATCAACTGGTGCCCGCGCTGCCAGACCGCGCTTTCCGATGAAGAGGCCGCTCACAAAGACGTCCAGGGCGGGCTTTACCACCTTAAATATCCGATCGTGGGGAAATCCGGCCCGTATGAAAAAATGGGCGAAGACCATATTGTCGTTGCTACGACGCGCCCCGAAACGATGCTGGGCGATACGGCCGTTGCGATCCACCCGAAGGACCCGCGCTACCAGCATTTGATCGGCAAAAAGATCCTCCTGCCGCTTGTGAACCGGGAAATTCCCGTGATCGCGGACGAGTTCGTGGATCCCGAGTTCGGGACCGGGATCGTCAAGGTGACACCCGCACACGACCCGAACGATTTCGCGATGGGGCACCGGCACAACCTCGAACAGATCAACGTGATGACGCCGGACGGGAAGATCAACGAAAACGGCGGCGTTTACAAAGGCATGGACCGTTTCGAGGCCCGTAAAAAGGTGCTTCAGGACCTCGAGGAACAGGGGCTGTTCATCAAGCGTGATTCGCATCTTCATGCGGTCGGGCATTGCTACCGTTGCGACACCGTGGTCGAGCCGTATCTTTCCAAGCAGTGGTTCGTCAAGATGCAGCCGCTCGCGGAGAAGGCGCTCAAGGCGCACGCGCAGGGGAAAACGGTTTTCTATCCGGATCGCTGGACCAAGGTCTACCTGAACTGGCTTTCCGGGATCCGTGACTGGTGCATCTCCCGCCAGATCTGGTGGGGACATCAGATCCCGGCGTGGCACTGCAAAAAATGCCAAGCCGCGGATGAAGGGCCACGGATGACGGATGCCGTAAAAAATGGTTCTTCGTCATCCAACATCTGTCATCCGCTATCCGATGGCATTATTGTTTCCCGCACGGACATCACCGAGTGCCCCCACTGCGGTTCCAAAGATATTACGCGCGACGCAGACGTTCTCGACACCTGGTTCTCGTCGTGGTTGTGGCCGTTCTCGACGCTCGGTTGGCCCGATCGATCCGAAGATCTGAAAAAATTCTATCCCACCTCGGACCTTGTCACCGCGCCCGAAATCATTTTCTTTTGGGTCGCGCGCATGATCATGTCCGGGCTCGAGTTCATGGGGGAAGTTCCGTTCAACCAGATCTACATCCATGGCACGGTTCGCGCGGCCAGCGGGCTCAAGATGTCGAAATCCCTCGGGAATTCGATCGACCCGCTCGAAGTGATCGAGGAAATGGGGGCGGACGCGCTTCGTTATAGTCTTGTGATGCTTTCGGCGCAGGACGTTTTTCTGTCGCGGGAGAAATTTGAGGTCGGCCGCAATTTCACGACAAAGGTCTGGAACGCCTGCCGGTTCGTGCTGATGCAGCTGGGGGATTTCAAGGAAGCGTCCGCGGACCCGGAGCAGTTCAAGGGGCTCGCCCTTTCCCTGCCGAGCCGCTGGATCCTGTCCCGGCTGGAGGAAAAAGCCGCGGAGATCGACCGGCTTCTTTCGCAGTTCTCCCTCGCTCAGGCCGCGACCGAGCTTTACCATTTTGTGTGGGACGATTTCTGCGACTGGTATATCGAGCTTGCGAAGACCATGGTTCAGGGGAGCGATGCGGCCGTCAAACTCCAGACGCAAAAAGTCCTTTTCTTTGTCACGGAACGGATCCTGAAACTGCTCCATCCTTTCATGCCTTTTGTGACGGAAGAGATCTGGCAGACCTTCAAGCGAATGGCTTCGGATGCCAAGGCCTGGCCGGAAACGATCATGTTCGCGGGCTGGCCGCATGAAGGAAATAAAAAGTTCCATGACGCCGAAGCCCAAAAGGCGGTCGGGCTGCTGCAGTCCGCCGTGGTCGGGATCCGCGATCTGCGGGCACGCTTTCAGATCCCTCCGGGGAACAAACTGAAGGCGGTGATCGTCGCAAAAGAGGCGAAGACGCAAGAGATCCTCCGGCAGTTCGAGCGGGAGGTGAAGGTCCTCGCGCGGCTGGAATCGATGGACTGCGTCCGCGAGTTCGTGAAACAGGCCGGCATGGTCGCCAATGCCTTTGCCGATTTTGAAGTGTTCATCTCGGTCGAGGGGATCTTGGACCTCGAGGAAGAGAAAAAGAGGCTCCGGAAAAAGATCCGGGAGACCGAACAATGGATCGAGAACATCCGCAAAAAAGTGGAGAACCCGGCGTTCGCCGAGAGGGCGCCGAAAGAGATCCTTGAAAAAGAGAAAGAGAAAATGAATGACGCGAAGACCCTTCTCGTATCCTACCAGACCCAGCTCGCCGGCCTTTAGTCAGCGGCACGGCATCCACGGCCACGCGCTTCCGGTGTCCCAGCGGACGCTCAGGTTCATCCGCGAGGCCCTGAAAGAGGACATCGGGCACGGGGACATCACCTCGAACCTTCTTATCCCGCCCCACGCGAAAGGGACCGCGCGTGTGATCGCTAAAGAGAAGGGGATCTTCTGCGGCGAGCGGCTCGTGATGGAGCTTTTTAAAATGGTCGATCCGGATGTGAAATTGGATTTCCGGGTCCGCAACGGACACAGGATCCGCGTGGGGCAGACCGTTTTCACGATGCGCGGGAATGTCCGCTCCATCCTGAAGGCCGAACGCGTGATGGTCAACTTTGTCGGGCATCTTTCCGGGATCGCGACCAAGGCGCGCCAATTCGCTGACAGGGTTAAGCCGTATCCGGTCCTGATCCTTAATACGCGTAAGACCACTCCGTTGTGGCGTGAGCTCGAAAAGACGGCGGTCGAAGTCGGCGGCGGCAGGCGGCACCGGTTCGGCCTGGATTCGTTCATTTTCGTCAAAGAGAACCACCGGATCCACGGGGATCTGAGAAAGCTTCGCCGGCATCCGAGGGATTTCGAGATCGAGGTCCGGAGCGTTGGGGAGTTGTGGGAGGCGATGCAGCTGAAGCCTCGGGTGATCCTGCTCGACAATTTTACGCCGAAGGAAGTCAAGCGCGCCGTCGCAATCGTTCGCAAGGAGGCCCCTGAAGTCATCCTCGAGGTGTCCGGGGGGATCACGCTTGATAATGTGCGTCGCTACGCCGCGGCCGGGATCGATACCATTTCCATCGGATCGATGACCCACTCCGTCAAATCGCTCGATTTTTCACTGCTTGTCGATTGATCCTTTCCGCCGGAGGGGCGGTGCGTTTCAACCTAGAGAACAGGAGGCATTTGTGAAAAAGATCATCAGCATGGCCCTGGGGGCGATCCTATGCATGGCGGTCCCTTCCGCGGTCGCGGCGCAGGGGCCGGTCGAAAAATTTTCGTCAAAACTGAGCGCCAAGTTCGATAAGAATTGCGAAAAAGATCTCATGACCTATTGCCTGAACGTGACTCCGGGCGAGGGCCGTGCCGTGGCGTGCCTCTATGCTCACAGCGACAAGATCTCGACCCCGTGCCTGGCCACGCTTTATGAGGAAAAAGGCGAGATCAAGAATGCCGTGGATAACGCGAACACGTTCATCGCCGATTCCGGGCCGACATTCTCCAGCACTGTTCCAAAGTAGCGATCGGGGAAGGGCGCATCCTGGCATGCCTTGAAAAAAATAAGCGCCAGATCGCGCCTCAATGCCGCGAAGACCTGAAAGGAATGCGCGGCGATCTTGGCAAAGCGGGGCAAGTTGCGCGATAGATCGGAAAAGTCCCGGTAGGCCGGCGCCGTGAGCGCAGGAAGGCCGTGTGACCGGGGCGAGAAGGATCATCCTCCCATGAGCGAGTTCAAACGGGTCTCATCCATGAAGCCGAAAGGCGACCCCGCTTGCGCCCGTGCGCAAGTGCGGGCAGGCACTCCTCCTGAGTCGGCGTGTCCTGCACGGCCGTCAGCAGCCAGAATAAAATAGATGAGTGACTTTAAATTAGTCTCATCCATGAAGCCGAAAGGCGACCAACCGGAGGCGATCGAGAAGCTTGCGGCCGGGTTCCTTGCCGGGAAGCGCGAGCAGGTGCTGATGGGCGTGACCGGTTCCGGCAAGACTTTCACGATGGCGAACGTGATCGCCCGGCTCAACAAACCCACGCTCCTTATCTCCCACAACAAGACCCTCGCAGCGCAGCTTTATGCCGAGCTCAAGGAATTTTTCCCGGAGAACGCGGTCGAATACTTCGTTTCCTATTACGATTATTACCAGCCCGAAGCCTATATCCCGCACACGGACACGTACATCGAGAAGGACGCTTCGATCAACGACGACCTCGACCGGCTCCGCCTTTCTGCCACGAGCTCCATCCTTTCCCGCCGGGACTGCATCATCGTTTCGAGCGTTTCCTGCATCTATGGCCTCGGCGCGCCGGAGGACTGGCAGGGCATGCTTATTACGATCGAAAAGGGAAAGCCGCAGGAGCGCGATGCGTTCCTCTCCGGCCTCATCGGTCTTCAGTACGAGCGGGTCGACACCGAGCTCAAGCGCGGGACGTTCCGCGTGCGCGGCGGAAGGATCGACGTTTTCCCGTCGTACGGCGAGAACCCGTACCGGATCGATATGGGACCTGAAACGATCGAGGCGATCCGGCTGTTGCACCCCCTGAAGCTGACGCCCTTGCGCGAGATCGACAAGCTTGCCGTCTATCCCGCCAAGCATTTCGTCACGCCGGCCGGGCGTCTCGAGAGCGCGATCGTGGCGATCGAGCAGGAGATGAGATCGCGGGTCAGGGAATTGACGGCGGAGGGGAAGGACCTTGAGGCCAAGCGCCTTGAATCGCGGACGCAATACGACCTCGAGATGCTCAAGGAGGTTGGGTACTGCGGCGGGGTGGAGAATTACTCGCGGCACCTTTCCGGCCGGGCGCCCGGCTCCACGCCTTACACGCTCCTCGATTATTTTCCGGAGGATTTCCTTTTGATCATCGACGAATCGCACCAGAGCATCCCGCAGATTCGCGGCATGTTTAACGGGGATGCCTCGCGCAAGAAGGTTCTCGTGGATCACGGGTTCCGTCTGCCGTCGGCGCTGGACAACCGGCCTCTCAGGTTCCCCGAGTTCGAGACCAAGATCAGGCAATGCCTTTATGTGTCCGCCACGCCGGGACCTTACGAAATGGCACGGGTGGCGAATGAAGTGACCGAGCAGGTGATCCGTCCGACGGGCCTGCTCGATCCCGGGATCGAAGTGCGGAAGACCGAAGGACAGATCGATGACCTGATCGGGGAGATCAAGGCGCGCGCGAAGGTGAACGAGCGCGTGCTGGTGACGACCCTCACCAAAAAGATGGCCGAGGACCTGAGCCGTTATCTCAAAGAGCTCGGGATCAAGGTTAATTACATCCATTCCGAGTTTGACGCCTTTGAGCGCGTCGAGATCCTCCGGGACCTGCGGCTGAAGAAGTACGACTGCGTGATCGGCGTGAACCTCCTGCGCGAAGGGCTGGACCTTCCGGAGGTGTCGCTCGTGGTCGTCCTCGACGCGGACAAGGAAGGGTTCCTCCGCAGCGATGTTTCGCTCATTCAGATCGCGGGCCGTGCGGCGCGGCATCTCCACGGCAAGGTCATCCTGTACGGCGACAAGGTCACGGATTCGATGAAGCGGGCGATGGATGAAACTCTCCGCCGCCGCAAGATCCAGGAAGACTATAATCGCGCGAACGGCATCACGCCCGTGTCGATCCAAAAGGAGATCCGGGACGGGATCGAGAAATGGAAGAAGGCCGAGGAGTTCGTTCATGACGTGGTGCACGAATCCGGCGCGGAGTATGAGGCCAAGAACTATGTCGCGTTCCTCCAACAGCGTATGGAGTCGGCCGCCCGGGCGCTTGAGTTTGACAAGGCCGCGCGCTACCGCGACGAGATTCGCCGCATTGAAGGAGGGGGGACTTCCCCCAAAACTTTTCCCGCCGCCGGTAAAAAGAAGCGCAAGAAATAGGTGCGGATGTTCCGGGTCATGCCCGGATCTTCAGAGGAATTAAAAGAAGGTGCGCCGCGGGTTACCGGGGGGCGTCTTTTCTTCGGTGATCTGCCTGAACCAATCCATCAATTTATCGTGAAGCAGTGTGACCTCTCCGGGTTTGAGCGTTTTCGCGATCAGGGCTTGGTCTTCGAGCGTTTCGAGTTTTCCTGAATTTTTCCCGATCATGAGGAGGGGCCGTTCCGCGGATTTTTTCCGGTCGGTTGCCGTGAACAAAAGGCGGAAATTGTCCCGGTCCAGCGCTCCGTGGATGGAGTCCGCCGTGAACGAGATCAGCGTGTTGTCGCGGATCAGGACCGGCATGGCGTATCCGGCGGGGAAGGTCACGGCGGGCGACCGTTCTTCGAACGAATCCATCGAGTCTTTGGTGGCCAGAAACCGGTAATCGTGGAAATCCCGTTCCGGGCCGTAGCGATGAAAACCCGGATCGATGAGGTAGGCGTTCTGGTTCGCCTTGTTCAGGAGCAGCAGAATAATATGCGTGGATTCCGGCGTCACGAAGAACTCCGGTTCCGTCGCCTTGACGAACTTGAGCGTATAATGCTTGTTCAGCAGCGGTTTGAGTTTTTGATAAACATGAGAGGCCAGTTCCGCGCAAAGCCCGTAGCGGTCCTGTTCCAGAAGTACGCCTCCGCGGGGATCGTAATGCCGCATATTGTGGAGCGTCCACCGGTGCCGTTGGAAGTCGATGCTGAGCGCCGCTTCCGGCTTGATGATGTAGGGAAAACCGGAATACTCCAGGGGACGGAGGATCTCCCGAACGGCGGTTTCGTAGGGGAGGGTTTCTCCCTTGGAAAAGTCCGGTTTGGGGCGGGGGGTTACGGCGAAAAAGACGGCAGTGGCGGCGATCAAGGCCGCCAAAACGATCCCGGGCCACCGTCCGGGTTTCATGGCGTTGAGGGTCCTTCCGAAAATTTTAAACATGGGGGAACAGGTTAAAGCGGGAGGCCCGGATAGTCAAATGGATTTCGGTTTTCCCCCTCCCAAAAGAAAAAAAACGGGGGCTTTGAGAAGTGGGGGGAATCTGATACAATACGGCCACTGCTTCGAAAATGTTCTTTGTAGCTTACGGCGCGGGGCAGTTCTGCGAAGCAAAGGTAGTCCCGCAAGATACGCTTGATATTCAGACTTACGGCGCGGGGTGGAGCAGCTCGGTAGCTCGTTGGGCTCATAACCCAAAGGTCGCTGGTTCAAATCCAGCCCCCGCTACCACTTGCAAGGCAAGGAGCCATCGGGAGTTAATCTCGGTGGCTCTTTTGTTTTATTTGTGGCTGAATCCGTCCCAGCTAACAGCCAGCTAACAACTCCCCTGAATTCGAATGAAATAGAGAACCTACCCCTGCCTATATCCACCCACCGATCCCGAAAATCGGAAACCCCGGGGGCCATTTTTCCTCCGAGCACTATATGACCCTCTCTGGTCCCTCCTGAGCCTCTCATGCTAGTTCAAAGCCAGCCTGTCCCCCAACACCGTCCCCTGCGTACCGCAGCCGTACAGCGCTCTAGCCGTGGCGTAAGGTGGGTTTCATGCGAGAATAAGGCTGGGTTGTACCGGGGCCGCATCGGCAAAACCGGGGGTCCGGAGGGGCGTTTTAGGGGGTTTTCCCTAGGGATATAGGTCTCTGGTCCCAATTTCAGAAATATATAAAGCGTGGAGAGGGGGTAGGTTTGGGCGTATTTGACCTTCCCCCCAAAAACTGGGCCAGTTGAAAGTTGAGTCTCCGGGTGTTAGAACACACCAAAGAGGAGGCTCTTTATGCCACGAAAACGTCACACCGAGGAACAGGTTATCGGGATTCTGA
>Ga0116170_10000089_pt1 | contig 86276 bp, 91 predicted proteins | sample AD_JPNHW1_MetaG_FD_89797 | JGI IMG/M metagenome (GOLD analysis project Ga0116170, IMG submission 89797) | Active sludge microbial communities of municipal wastewater-treating anaerobic digesters from Japan - AD_JPNHW1_MetaG | ecosystem: Engineered > Bioreactor > Anaerobic > Digestate | place... | reverse complement strand
CCCCGCCTCAAGGTTTCGCCCCACCCCCACCCCCCCCACCAGCGCCACCGGCTCCACCCGCTTGGCCCACTCCGAACCCTGCGGTTGCGCAGAATCGATCGGCCTCGCCCTTCCTGGATGCCCCCCCTCCGCCACCACCGGCGGCTGTGGATCCGCAGGCCGCTCTCGAACGGGCCATCTTCCACGACCACCCCTCCCAGAATTCGCATGGAAATTCCGCGCGCGATTCTCGGAGTGGCGATTCCTATGCCAGCACCGATTCCGTTGGCGCCCGGTCTGCTTCCGACCCATGGGCCTCCGAACGCGAGGCTGCGATCACCCAGCGCCCGGTTCCCCCACCCGCGTGGCCACCGGCTCCGCGCAGCACTCCGTCCTCGGGTCCTTCGTCGAGCTCTGGTCCACGCTCGGGCAGTGCGGCATCTCCCCAACGTTCCCATCAGGATTGGATCGAAGAAGCGGAAAGACACGACGCATCCAAGCCGGTGGGGTCGCGATTTTCCCAGGATTCGAGCCCATCCCAAACCGTCCACGACTCGCGCGATTCGGCAACGCCTGCCACCGCTTGGTTCGAGCAGCCTGCCTCCCAGAGCCGCCCCTCTTCGCCGGCCAAGGCTCCTCCTTCGCGTACCCCTTCCCCATCGCAGGCGACCGCATCTGCCGTTGCGCGTGCCCAGGTCCGGCAGGATGCTCCCGTGGCTCCGCCACCGCCACCACCGCCGCCGCCCAAGGCGGACCTGAGTCCAGAACAGGTCGCGGAAGCCGCCGCTCGCGCCTCGGCGTGGTTCGAGCAGCCCGCCATCCCACGCAATCCCCCCCAGCCCACCGGCAGGCAGCGGGTGATCCCCCCTGCTGCTCCGAAGCCTGTGGCGCCACCGGCGCCCAAGGCTCCCGCCACGGCAAAGGCCCCTCCTCCTCAACACAAGCCAGCTCCGGCGGCGTCTCCCGCCCAGGCTCCCACCCCAACCACGACTCGAACCGCCATCGTCAATCCCGACGAAGCGGCTCTTGCCGCCGCACGTGCATCCGCGTGGTTTGAACAACCGGCCGCCCCCACTCCTCCTCGGTCGGCCGCCCCTAAGCCGGCTTTGGCACCTCCAGCCCCCACAGTTGCGAAGCAGCCCCCCAAGCCGCAAACCAAGTCCGGTGTACGCACCCCGCTGGATCCATGGCAGGATCCAGACCAACGGGAAGCTGCCGCCTCGGCTTGGTACGAACGCCCACCTGCCCCCGACGCACTCGCCTCGGAGCCACAGGCCGCCCCACCATCGGTCGCACCTCCAACGCCTGCTCCGCCTGCGGTCGCACGGGCTGCCGCCTCCAACGAACGGATTTCCGCCGACGATTGGTTCGCCCAATCGGGACGCTCGAATCCTCGCGCACCGACGACAACCACCTCGGCGGCAGCCGCTCGGCCTTCGGGGCGCCCCGTGGCCAATCGCACCTCGACGTCCCTGCCTGTCCTGGAAGACACCAACGCATTCGATGATGAGGCGACCTCATCCCGCCGAAGCGTTTGGATCGCCATCGCCGGAGGCGGACTCCTGGTGGTTGGAATCCTCCTGGTCTGGTTCCTGGCCTTCCGCAAACAGACCGTGGAAATCCCATTGGTTCCTCCGGAAACTGCCTCGGACACGGTCCAGGTCCAGGAACCGATCGCCACCAGCACTCCAACGCAGGAACCCACCCCAACCGTCGCGCACGCCGAACCCGCTCCGACTCCGGCACCCAAGTCCACCTCGGTCGCGCCACCTCCGTCGCGCCCCACTCCCAAGACCACTCCACCATCGAAGCCACCCAAGACCATCGCCAAGGTGGAACCACCTCCCGCACCGAAGGTGGTCGCTCCCGTGCTGCCTCCGGAAGGAGACCCGGTCCGGGTCATGATCTCCTCGCGTCCCATGGGCGCCAACATCGTGATCGACGGACGTCCAACGGGAGTCGTGACTCCCGGACAGATCGTGCTCCGGCGTATCGGGAAGGTGGAATTGAAACTTGCCGGTTTCCACCCTGCGGCCAAGCAGATCGATCCCGAGGACAACCCCGGGCGCGTCGAATTCCAACTTCAACCGAACGACGGAGGGAACGCGGGTACCGGTAGGATCTACCTCACCAGCGCCCCCTCGGGCGCGGAAATCCTCATGGGCGGCAAGAACTTGGGCAGGACTCCCCGATTCGTGGAACTTCCCGTGGGCGCCCAGAAACTGACCCTGCGCAGCGGCCCCCTGGTCCAGACACGGACTTTGGAAATCCGCGCCGGCACCAACCCTTCGGAGCATTTCGGCCTTTGATGCCCGACCATTCGGAACACCTTTTGGATCTGGCTCGCCGCGAAGGTCTGCATCCTGATGGATTGCGGACCTTGTTGGCGATCATCCATGGGCTTTCCCTGCGGCGATCGATGGTGGGCGACGGTCCGCACATCGGTGCCGAGCCTGTTGTCTCCGGCCTTCTTTCCGCCTGCCTGGAGCGATTCGGCATCCTTGCCCAGGATGTCCTGTCCCACTGGGGATTGGAGTCGCCATCCAGGATCGGACATGGCGTCGAACTCCTCGTCGAGGCTGGATTCCTCCAGAAGTCCAGCGACGAATTGGACAACTACGGAGAATTGGACGGACAGTTCGGGTGGCCTCCCCCGCCCACCGCCGCCATTCGGGAATTTTCCGATTGGGGTTCGTATTGACCGGGCCGCTGCGGGGACTTCGGATCGCGGCGGTACCCTACCTCAACGCGAAGCCCCTGGTGCACGGACTCGCGGGAATCCGGTTGGGCGTTCCCTCCCAACTGGCCCGAGCGTTGGCGCAGGACGAATGCGATCTGGTGGCCGCCTTGTCCATCGGCGCCGTGGTGCACCATCCCGAGTGGCGCGTGCTTCCCTCCCTGGGGGTGGCCGCCGACGGTCCGGTACGGACCGTGATGCTCCTGCACGAGGCCCCTCTTGAAACGATTCGGGACCTTGCATTCGATCCCGCCTCGCGCACTTCCAAACTCCTGGCGACCTGGTTGATCCGAAACGCGACGGGAATCCCACCCAGAGTGGATCCGCACTCCGTCAACCACGTGATCATCGGCGATCCCGCCTTCGCCCACGCACCGACAGAAGGGACGGATCTGGCCCTGGCCTGGAGAAAGGCCACCGGACTGCCCTTCGTGTTCGCCGGATGGGTGGCCGGGGCGAAGCTCGCCCGGGACACGGTTCGACTCGAAGAAATCGACGCATTTCTCGTGGAACGCCATCCGAGCGCGATGGAACGATTGGACGACATCGCCAACGAGCAGTCCGTGGTGGATTTCCAGACCGCCAGGACCTACCTGCGCGAGAACATCCTGTATCGGCTCGATCCACAATTCCGCCAAGGTGCGGATCGCTTCGCCCGCGAGATCGGAACGATGGGAGAAGGGACGGGGACGGTTCCCTGGGCATGCTGATCCAGGCGGAACGTGTCTGGATGGCGCCCGGCCGTATCGAGGAAGGCTGGGCCTTGCGCATCGAGAACGGTCGGATCGCAGACGTGGGCTCGCTGCGCCGCCTGCGCCAGGGGCGCCCTCCGGGAGAGGCCATCTTCGATTGCGGTCGGACGGTGCTGATGCCTGGCCTGGTCAATGCCCACGTCCATCTGGAACTGGGGTGGCTGCGGGATCGGATGAGCCCCAGGGGTGGATTCGCCTCGTGGGTGAAGGACCTGAAGCGCCAGCAAACCGAGGAACTCGAGCTCCTGCAAGAGGAAGGCTTCCGTCGTCAGACCATCCAGTCCATCCGTCTGGGAGCCCTGGAGATGCTCCATCATGGAACCACCGCGTTCCTGGACGTCTCCAATACCGGACTTCCTGGCGAGATGCTCCCCGAGGGCGGCCCCACCGCGCTGGCCGCCCTGGAATGCCTGGGACTGCCCAGGGACAGGGCGGGCCAGATCCTCGCCAACGCCCGTTCCTACGTCCGCGGAGGGGATCGCGGCAGGGTCCGCCGGCTGGCCGTGCCGCATGCCCTGTATTCCTGTTCCGAACCTCTCCTGAAAGGACTGGCCGCCGAGGATCTCCACCGCGGGTTGTCCACCATCCATCTCATGGAAAGCCGCGAGGAGGCGGACCTGTTCCAGCTCGGGATGGGGATGCTCAGGACCTTTGTCGACGAAATCTGCCCCTCCAACGACCTGCTTCCCGGCGAAGATCCATTGGACCGCATGGAGACCTTCTTCGGCACGGGCGTTCCCATGGTGGCCGTCCACGGCTACGCCCTGAGCGCATCGCAGCTCCAGCGTCTGGCCCGATGGGGCGCATCCCTTTGCCTGTGCCCATCCAGCCGCAGGTTCTTCCTGCACCCCCCCATCCCCCTGGCGGAAATCCAGAAGGCGAAGCTTCCCGTCTGCCTGGGCACAGACTCCCTGGCCTCCTCTCCATCCCTGTCCCTATGGACGGAGATGCGCGTCCTCCACGAGGAGAACCCCTACCTGGATCCGGGTAGAATCCTTCAGTGGGCCACGGAAGGTGGAGCACGGGCGCTGGGACTTCCGACCGGCAAGTTCGCCCCCGGACTCCTGGCGGATTGGATCGCCGTGGATTCCGCCGACGTCCCCGACGAGCACCTGGAATCGTTCCTGGTCGCCGAGGAGCCGGAAGTGCGCATGGTCTCCGTGGCGGGGGAGATCCTCCTGGACGGCCGCTGGGAAGGCTAGGGCCCCGAGGAATCAACCGCCATCGGCTGGGGAACCGCTCCGACCGTGTCCTTGCCAGGCCAAGGCACCTCCACCAACAGAGCGGTGGCCACCAAGGCCGCCACGAAGGACCCGCCGATGATCTTGATGGCCCTCATCCGCAGGTCCTTCTCCAGACCCGAGTCGGGAACCTTCTGGGTGCCGCACCCGAGGTCCCACGCCCCCAAGGCGGCGAGGACCACGCAGGTGGAGGATCTCGCCTCCAGGATGCAAAGGATGCCGCCAAACAGGGGCAGCAGGAGCGACCAGCGCCAGAGGGAGTCCACCTCGGACACCAACATCCAGACGAACGCCCCCAGAGCGCCGAAAAGCACGGCGGCACCCAGGAGGATTCGCCTGCGGATTCCTCGCGGCCCGATGTTCACCGTTGGACGACGGAAGCCCATGACCGGTTACGATACTCGCTTCTCGTCGTTCGAACGAGCCATCTGCGAATGCGGGAAGAGGTTTTTCACAACTGTGACAATCGAGACGAATCGCCTCACATCGGTTTCCATCCACCCTTGGTCCTCAGCGGAGAGAGATCGCGGGCATCGTCGGGAATAGGGTCGCCATCCAGATAGGCCGCGACCAGACCCGCGGTGCGCGGCGCCATGGAAATCCCGGAACGGTAGTGGCCGGAGGCCAGGAACAGTCCTCGCTCCAGCCAGCCCACGTGGGGCACCCGATCGCGCGTGCGAGGACGGATCCCCGACCAGGTCCGCACCGCCCTATCCAGATCCAATCCGGCGAACAACGGCTGCAACGCGGTTCGTAGATCCGCCATTCCTTCCGGGGTGGTCTCCTCCTCCCAGCATCCATGCTCCACCGTCGCCCCCACCACGCTGTACCCGTCCCGCGGAACCACGTACCACTTGTCGGCCAGATGGACCATCGCGGGAAGCGGATGCAGAAGGGGCATCAAGGCCAATTGTCCCCGCACCGCCACCAGGTTGGCCCGCCAACCCAATCCCTCCAGGACCTGACCCGACCAGGGCCCCGCGGCCACCACGGCGAGATCGGCGGTGAAGTCGCCCTGGCTGGTGCGAACCCGCCACCCCATGCCTTCGCGCCGCACCTCCACGGCGCCGCAGTGTTCCATCACCACCGCTCCCGCGCGCAAGGTGGCCCCCACCAGCGCGTTCATCAGTCGAGCGGGGGAAAGCCACCGCTCCCGGAAGAACCGGAACACCCGGAACGCATCCAACCCCGGAGCACCAGGCCACGGAGCGGGTCCGGCGGACTCCTCCCAAAGCTCGGGATCCGACTCCAACTCCAGCCTTTGACGGAATCTGTCAGCATGCCCCCCGTGCGGGAACAGGCACCAGTCTTCGCCCTCCGCGAGGTGGATCGCCTCTCCCGATTCGCGCTCCAGACGCTCCACCCAGCGTGGATAGGCGGCAAGCGAACGGGTGTAGAACATGCGTCCGGGCACATTGGAACGCACCACGCCCCTGGCGGCGAGGATGCCCGCCGCCGCTGTCGAAGCGTGGCTGGCCACGCGATCGCGCTCCACGACCACGGGACGGTATCCGCGCAACGCCAGTTCGTGGGCGATGGCCAGGCCGGTGATCCCGCCACCCACCACGAGCACCCGATCCTTCCGATGAGAGACCACCAACCCAAGGTAGACGGTGTTCGCCCGACCGCCCAGTTACCCGGCGACCACCTTGCGCACCAGCAGGCTCATGCCTTCAGTGGTCGCCGCACCTTCCAGGATCCTGCCGAACTGGCCCGCATCCACCTTCGCTGGATCGTAGACCACCACGGCGAAGCGGTCCCCGGCGCGCAGATAGGTGGATTCGCCAAGCTCGGTGTACCGCGTCGCCCCGATGGTCACCACCGCACGACCCGGCCGACCCGATCGTTCCAGGAGTCCGGGCAGATCCTCCAACGGCCCCTCGTCGGCCTGGGTGGCCAATCGATCGTCGATCCAATCCAGCAGGACCTTCCCGTAGACGGAATACCCCAGGACGGGACTGTCGATCCCGTAGGCCTTCCAGCTTCCGTCGCGATGCAGGAACGAGGCGATCCGGCAGGAGTCCAAGGGACATCCCGCCTCCAGTCCATGCGGAAGATCCACCCATCGGGAAGACATCCCCTTGGAGCCGGGTCCCCAGTGCTTCTTCACGCTGATCTTGGGTGCCCCTTCCCTGCGGATGGAGGCGTCGTCGAAGGCAGCGAAAGCCTCCGGCAGGAACCTCGGCCTTCCCATCGACCAATCCAGCGTCCCCACCAGGGCCACTTCCGGTTCGCCCTGGACCTGGGCCCCGGAGGGAAGGCGCAGATCACGGTCGGAAACGGGATTTTCCGAAAGAAAATGTCCAGGAATGGGGAGATGGAAAGGGAACATCCCCTTGGGCCCCGTTCCCGAAGCCTTGAGGGTGGCGAAATCCTTCGCTTCCCCGGCCTGTTCCAGGTGTCCCGCGAAATTTCCCGCCACGCCGAAACCGGCCCATGTGCCATCCACGAGTTTCATGCATCCTCCAGAAGCAGAGAAAGATCCAACGGTCTGGCCGAATGGGTCAGAGCTCCCACCGATGCGAATTCGACTCCCGCCCGGGCATAGTCGGCCAAGGTGTGCAAGGTGATGCCTCCGGAAGCTTCCAGGGCGAACGAGGCCCCGGAACGGTCGCGAAGCTGGCGCGCCTTGGCGACTTCTTCGGGAGTGAAATTGTCCAGAAGCACCCGGGTGAGCGGCAACCCCGTCAAACTGGCAAGTTCTTCCAGATCCCGGACCTCGATGATCACCGGAGTTCCGGAAGGAATCCTGTCCAGAGCGGCTTCGGCGGCCGCCCGCACTCCTCCTGCTGCCTGGGCGTGGTTTTCCTTGACCAGCACGGCATCCCAAAGTCCCATCCGGTGGTTGGTCCCTCCACCCACCCGGATGGCCCACTTCTCCAGGCTGCGTTGACCGGGGGTGGTTTTCCGGGTGTCCAGGACCCGGCATCCCGCTCCGGCCGCCTCCTGGTGGACGCGCGCAGAGCTGGCCACGCCGGATAGATGCTGGCAGAAGTTCAGAAATGTCCGTTCCGCCTCCAGGATGGCTCGCGTGGGCCCCTCGAAACGGCAGATGGTCCGCCCCTCCTCCACCAGCTCCCCGTCGGAAACCAGGGATTCGAACCGCACCTGGGCGGCTCCGGACTCGGGATCGAGGTCCTCCAGGGTGGAAAGCACCACGGAGGCCAGTGGAGATCCACAGTAGACCCCCTTGGCCTTGGCCACCACGTGGGCGCGGCTTTGATGCCCGGCGGGCAGGACCAGGCGACAGGTCAGGTCACCAGACCCCACGTCTTCTTCCAGGGCCAGGCGAACGATGCGGCGAGCAGCTTCGAGTGGAAAACCGTCCATGTTGGCGAGAGTAGTTCCTGACCTCCCCTGCAGGCAAGGCAGGGAAATCCTTGCCGCCTTCCTTCCACCGGAATCCCTCCGCACGTTCGCAACTCGGTTGGCCCGTCGGTTGCAATGGATCCGTTCGTGGTCAAAGTCAAAGACATCGTGGCCCTCGGGGTCCTGGCCGTGGCGAGCTTCCCCATCGTGCTCCTGGGAGTGCTCCTGTGGACCGGCAACGTCCGCATGGTGTTCGGGCCGGAAGCGCGCGATCCCAACGCCCGGTCCCGGCTCCTGGAGCGTCCCGAGGACATCCCCGGCGCCACGGTACTCGCCGCAGACTCCGGATATCGGCCGACCGACCGCCAGATCACCAACCCGGAAGATCTGGACCGCAAGGAAGCCGAACTCCTGAGGGAGGAGACTCGGATCTCCACCCTCAGGGAAGAAGTCGCCATGATCCGCGACACCATCCGGATGGAACGCCTGCGGCTGGAAGCCATCCTGGGCAAGGAAGATTCCCTCCAGGCCCAACGGACGGCGGTGCTGGCCGCCACGTTCTCGTCGATGAAACCCGATGCCGCGGCGAAGATCCTGGTGGCCCTGGACGACATCTTGGTGACGTCCATCCTGCGCAAGGTCTCCGACGACAAGCCCCGCGCGAAGATCCTCGCGGCGGTGGGCAAGCTGGACAACCAACGTGCCGGACGGATCTCCAGGCTCCTTTCCTCGGGTCCCAAGGACCAACGTCCCGCCTCCGGAACACCTTCGCCGACTCCCTCCGGCCCGACCCGGCCCAAGGACACCTCGGCGACCGCCAAACCCGATTCCATCCCCTCCCAGGAGAAGAAGCCATGAGCGTCGTCGCCGCGATGCCGGTCGCCACCGGTCCCGGCCCGCTCCCAGCGGGACAAGCCACCCCTTCCACGGATGGATTCCTCCAGACCCTGGACCAGTTCCTTTCCACCACGGACACCCAAGCGGTGGCCAGCGGGAATGCATCGCTTTCGACGCTGTTCGGGATGGATACGTTCTCCGTTTCCAGCGCATTCGGAGCGTTGAACGCATCCGTCGCGGAAACCGACAAGGCTGCCGCGGAAGGGACCGACCTTTCCGGAAATCCGGCCCTCTGCCAGCAGTTGGCAGGCATCCTGCAAGCGCTGGGCTTCCAGGTACGGGCGGAGGACATCGCCGAGCTGTCGGCGCTGGACGCCAAGCAGCTGGATTCGGCGCTGGAATTCGTGGAGCGCAATCTCGAACGCGGCCTGGATACCTCCGAGATCGCCGAGTGCACCGCGCTCCTCCTGCCCCGCGCCTGGCCTCTGGACGACCTCGACGGCGCCCCCCTTTCCGCCGGGCAGGCGTCCGGCACCACCGGCGCCGGCAAGCTGCCGGAGGGTTTCCAGGCTTCGGTGGAAACCGCACGCGGCGAGCTCGCCAAGGCCACCTCCGGGACCGCATCGGAGCCGTCCCCGCAAGATCGGAAGTCCGGTGGATCGGACAACCGAAACAGCCCTTCCGGACAGGAGAACTTCCTTGCCTGGACCCGTCCCCAGGACACTCTCCAGCCATCTTCGTCCCCCGAAACCCAGGAAGCGAAAAGCGGTCGGCACCTCGCTCCGGGAGGCATGGCCAGCGAACTGATCGGCAGGCAGGTCCTGGAGAGGGTCCACGTCCAACTCGCCGAGGGACGACGGGAATTGTCGCTGCGCCTGTGGCCCGAGGAACTCGGGGAGGTGCGTTTGTCGCTGCGCATGAACGACGGCAACGGGATCCAGGCCAACATGGTGGTCGAAAACGACTCCGTGCGGCAGGCCATGCTCGATTCCATGCCGCAGCTTCGCGACGCGCTTTCCCGGCACGGACTGGACCTGGAGAAGATGACCGTCTCCGTGGGCTCGGGGAATTCGGCGATGGCTGGATCCGGATCCGAAACCGACCGCAAGCGAGGCGACGGAAACCCCGAAGGCAGACATGGAAATGGATCCCGACAGGCCCAGATGGAAGTGGCGACGCCCCTCCAGCTGGGTCGCGACACGGGACACCGAAACGGCAGGAATTCCTTCGAGATCTGGAGCTGACCATGACCACCACCACCGGACCCGAGCTCGACGTCCAGGACTACCTCAGGAAGGTCTCGTCCAACACCTCCAAGGCGGCAACGGATTCCTCGCGGAAGACGGGATCGTCCCTGGACAAGAACCAATTCATGACCCTGATGGTCACCCAGCTCAAGTACCAGGATCCGCTGAATCCTTCCGACAACCAGCAGATGGCCGCCCAGATGGCGCAGTTCTCCTCCTTGGAAGCCTTGCAGAACATGCAGACCTCCATGTCCGAACTGGGCAAGTCCATCACTTCGTCGGTGGAAAAGCAGGGTGCCACCAACCAGGCCCTCTCCACCACCTCCGCCACCACCCTGATCGGGAACACCGTGCGCGTGAAGCGCTCCAGCCTGGAGCATTCAGGCTCGGCCAGCGAGATCATGGTGAACGCCACGGCCGGATCGGAACTTGCCATCCAGGATTCCTCCGGCAAGGACGTGTGCACGATCCCGCTGGACGGCACCAACGACGACGGGTCGAAGATCCTCGATTCCAACGGAGACGGAGCGGTCACCTGGAACGGGAAGGACCAGGATGGGAAACCGCTGCTTTCCGGCGTCTACTCCCTGGTGGTGCGGGACAAGTCCACTGGCCGCGGTTCCGGCTACGCCTTCGACGAAGGCACCGTGACCGGAGTCGGCACCGACGAGAACGGCACCGTCCTGCGCACCGCCGCCGGGAAGTTCCATCTCTCCGACCTCCTTCAGGCCTATGGAGGATCCACCGCCGCCGGCGACCTCGGAACCGGCGCGTCCTCGGTTTCGCTGATCGGCCACACGGCCAAGATCCGCGACAATTCCGCGAGCTTCTCGGCCGCGAAGGGAGAAGCCACCTGGAAGTACACCGCCACCGCGGGGAGCATGGCGCAGGTGCTGGACTCCTCCGGAAACGTGGTGAAGTCGTTTTCCGCCACCTCGATGGCACCCGGAGCGGATGGCGGCAGGACCTTCGCCTGGGATGGCGCCCTCGCCGACGGAACCACCGCCGCCGACGGCACCTACTACCTCAAGATCGTCTCCTCCGACGGCAAATCCTACGGCGGAACCACCTACCGCGAGGAGACGATCGACTCGATCGGCTTCGACGCGTCGGGCTCGCCCCTCCTGATCTCGGGCCAGAAGGCCTGGGCCTGGAGCCAACTCTTCACCGTCTCCTGAATCCAAGTCTCGAAAGGCACACACCATGATGCGCTCCCTTTATTCCGGCATCTCGGGCATCAAGAGCCTGCAATCGAACATGGACGTCATCGGCAACAACATCTCCAACGTGAGCACCGTGGGCTACAAGGCCGGCCGCATGACCTTCCAGGACGCGCTTTCCCAGACCCTCGGCGGGGCGACGCGCCCGGGAGGACGGGGTGCGGGATCCGGTGGCACCAATCCGCTCCAGGTGGGTCTGGGCACCGGCGTCGCGAGCGTGGATTCCAATTTCGGGCAGGGAAACCTGCAGAAGACAGGCCTCACCACCGACCTTGCCATCCAAGGCTCGGCGTTCTTCGTGGTGGGCAACGGCGACGATCTCTTCTACACCCGCAACGGCTCCTTCACCCTGGATGCCGAGGGCCACCTGGTGATGCCCAAGAGCGGCATGATCCTCCAGGGCTTCAACGCGGACGACAACGGGGACATCCCCGTGACCGCCACCCAGGACGACATCCTGATCCCGTACAACACCCAGGCGCCCGCGCGGGCCACCGAGCAGATCGATTTCGCCCGCAACCTCAACGCCGACTCGATGGCCAAGGGAACCATCTCGCACAGCGCCCGGTTCCTGTCGCGCGCCGATGGCACCGTCCCGTTGACCAGCCTCACGGACAAGTCCGGGAACAACCTCATGATCCAGGAGGGCGACAACCTGGTCCTGTCCGCACGCGACCCCAGCTCTCCCACCGCGACCGTGACCTCCACCTTCCAAGTGGGGACGGGCACCAATCTCCAGACGCTCCGCGGAGCCATCGAGAACTTCCTCTCGACCACGGCGAACTCGCCAGGCACGCAAGTGACCATCAATCCGACCACCAGCCAACTGGAAATCACCCCGGGCTCCGGTCCCGTCTCCCAGTTCCGCATCTCCTCCGCAAGGCCCACTTCGGATTCCCGAGTCGCCAACGCGTTCTCGTTCCCGTCCAACATGGCGGCCGCGCCGGCCACTCCGTACCGGACCAACACCCTCCTGCGCCCGGCGGTGGATACGGACCTGGTGCGCAACATCTACGACCAGAACGGAAAAGCCCTGGGATCGGATCCGGTCACCCTCGCTCCCGCGGGACTGGAAAACGGCGACAACATCAAGATTTCCGGCGCGGTGGGAGGGATCCCCCGTCCGGCGATCGATGTTCCCTACAACGCGAACACCACCACCATGGGCGATCTCCTCACCGCGGTCCAGAACCAGCTGGGCCTGCCGGCCACGGACGGAACCGCCTTGTCCAACCCTACGGTCTCGCTCAACGCCGCAGGATCCACCAACAACATGCCCGAGGGAGCCATCGTGATCCGGGGGCTACCGGGAGCGGACTTCTCCATCAGCGACGTGTCCATCCGCGCTGCGGACACCAACAATCTCAGCCCCAGCCCCAGCTCGTTCAATTCCAACATGGGCATGAACGAATTCCAGGAAGCGCGCAGCGCGGGCGAAGTGAGCACGTCCATCACCACCTACGACCAGAAGGGCTTTCCCCACAACGTCGCCGTGACCTTCACCAAGTCGGTCACCCCCGACGAATGGTATTGGCAGGCGGCCGTCGCAGGAACCGAGGTGATCCAGGGCGGAGGCAGCGGACGGATCAATTTCGGGACCGACGGCACGGTCTCCAACTTCTCCTTCGACGATTCCTCGGGAGTGCTCAGCATCGATCCCCGCAACGGATCGGACCTGATGCAGATCGCACTGAACCCCGGCGGTCCCGGAAGGTTCTCCGGACTCACGCAGTTCAACGCGGCCAACACGGCCTCGGCGGTGAGCCAGGACGGCCATACCATGGGCGCCCTCCGCAACATTTCCATCGGCAGCGACGGCGTGATCATCGGACAGTTTTCCAACGGAGTGACCCGGTCGCTGGCACAGGTGGTGGTGGCGGATTTCACCAACCCCCAGGGATTGTCGCACGAATCGGAATCCGTCTACGCCCAGTCGGCCAATTCCGGCGACCCGGTCTTCGGGCGTCCCGGTGGACAGAGCACCAGCACCATCGAATCGGGAACCCTGGAAATGTCCAACGTGGACCTGGCCAGCCAGTTCACGGACATGATCACCACCCAGCGCGGCTACCAGGCCAACGCCCGCATCATCACGACATCCGACAGCATGATGCAGGAACTTGTCGGGCTCGTGAGGTAGCCGCGGGTCCCGGCTCCCCCTGGGGAGCCGAAGCGGTGCAGAAATTGGAAGGGAACCCTTGAGTTCCCGAGCGGCGTATGGGAGAATCTCCGGACGCACAGAGGGGACAGGACATGTCGGGAGCACCCAAGGAAGAGAAGAAGGACGAGACTCCGGAGGCACCGAAGAGCTCCGGAGGACGCAAGGTGGCCCCCATGCTCGTGGCGGTCCTGGTCGTGCTGGGGCTCCAGGCCGTGCTCGCGGTGGGAGTGGTCCGGTTCTTCGGAATCTCCGACCGGGCCCAGAAGACCGATTCCCACACCTCCACCCCGGAAGGAGAGGAGGAGGAGGGAACGAACGAGGAAGGAGAGGAAGATTCCCGCAAGGCACCGAAGAGGCTGGAATGCGCCGAGAAGGTCCTCTCCAAGACGGTGACCATCGCCGGTACCGAAGCCAAGCGCTACCTGAAGGCGGGATTGTGCCTGGAATACGACGCCGAGAAGTACAAGGACTTCTCCAAGAAGGTGGCCCCCCAGATGATCCGGGTCGAAGCCACCGTCAACAGGATCCTGTCGGGAGCCACCTTCCAGGTGGCCACCGACCCCAAGTCGCAGGATTCGCTGACCCAGGACATGACCCGGGAGATCAACAAGCTCCTCAAGCACGAAAAGCTCCAGATCCATTCGGTGCTGGTCACCGAATGGCTGGTCCAGTAGGAGTCCACCCGTGGGCGATATCCTCTCACAGGAAGAGATCGACGCCCTCCTGGCATCCGTCGGCGCCGGTGCGCCTTCCCCCCCCCCTGCGCCCGCACCGGCCGCGGTGGAAAGGCTCCAGGACAAGGCGCCCCGCGTGGAGCGGCCGACCCGTTCGGAGGACCGGAAGGTCAGCCTGTACGATTTCCGCCGCCCCGACCGCGTCTCCAAGGACCAGATGCGGGTGCTGCAGAACCTCCACGAGGGGTTTTCCCGGGCCCTGTCCACCACGCTGACGTCGTACCTGCGGACCTTGATCGAAGTGGAACTGGTCTCCGTGGATCAGCTCACCTACAACGAATTCGTGATGAGCGTGACCAATCCCTCCTGCATCTACGTCTTCCAGATGGAGCCGCTCAGCGGGAACGCGATCCTGGAGATCAATCCGTCCCTGGTGTTCTTCATGATCGACCGTCTCTTCGGCGGCCCCGGCAAGGCGATGCAGTACAACCGCGAGCTCACCGACATCGAACGATCCGTGATGAACAAGATCGTGGAACGGTTGCTCCTGGACCTGAAGGAGGCCTGGGAGTACCTCGGCATCTTCCATCCGAAGATCGAGAGCTACGAGAACAATCCACAGTTCGTGCAGATCGCTCCGGCCTCCGAGACCGTGATCCTGATCTCCTTCGAGCTGCGCAGCCGCCACACCTCCGGCCTGATGAGCATGTGCATGCCGTACATGTTCCTCGAACCGGTGATGGGAAACCTTTCCGCGGAAAACTGGATCTCGTCAAACCGCGGAGCCACCGCCGACACCAGGAAGGTGGTGGAACGCGAACTGGCCGGAACCCCCGTCGAACTTCGAGCGCTCCTCGGAAAGACATCCCTATCCATGAGACAGATCCTGGGCCTCCAGACAGGGGACACGCTTGTGCTCGAGAAATCCCATTCCTCCGAAATGGTCCTCGCCGCAGGCGGGAAGGCGAGGTTCCTCTGCCGACCTGGACAGATCCACGGCCGCAAGTGCGTGCAGGTTACGTCCCTGATCGACCGGGAGGTCGGCGATGTCGACTGAACTCTATTCCCATGCCGACGACCTGGCGGCGGTCTTCTGCGCCTCGGCACGCCAGACCTTCCGCGCGGCGCTCGGCCGGGCCTGCGGACTCCAGGTGGGAGCGCGCCTGCCTGGATCGGTGGCTCCCACGCCGATTTCCGTGAGGTTCGTCCTCACCGAGGGCGGGCAGGGCGAGATCGCCCTCCTGATGCAACCGGAAGCGGCATCCATCCTCGCCGACCTCATGATGATGGGCGACGGGACCGCGGCTTGGAGCGACGAGCACCAGGACGCCCTCCAGGAACTGGGAAACCAGCTCGCGGGGGCGTTTTCCACGAGCCAGTCCGAACGCTGGCACAAGCGGCTGGTGTACCGCTCCGCCGTCGAGGAGGGCGCGCCCGGAGCGGGTTCCGCCTGCTACCCGGTGGAACTCGACGTGCAGGGTTTCCCCATCCACCAGATCACCCTGACCGTCTCGCACGAGCTCATGGAGACCCTCTCCGAACTCGACGGAATCCGTTCCTCGCAGTCGGAATTCCCCAACGTGGACGAATTCCAGGAAGGTCTCAGCGCCCACGCTCCTTCCGAGGCCATCTCGCTTCCTCCCCCGCCCCAGGCGAGCCGCACCGCCGCGGCGCCGGCCTCTCCGGGAGGCACATCCTGGATCGATTCCCGCGATCCAGCCGTCCAGAGGCTCCTGGACGTCCCCATCGAGGTGACCATCGAACTGGGACAGACGGAGCTTTCCATCCGGCGCATCCTGGAGATCGGACCGGGCAGCATCATCGAACTGGACCGCATGGCGGGCGAGCCTGTGGATCTTGTGGTCAACGACAAGATCATCGCCCGCGGCGAGGTGGTGGTGATCGAGGAGAACTTCGGGATCCGCATCACCCATCTGGTGACCCCGGAAGAACGGGCGAGGCCCATCCGATGAAGCCCATCCTCGCCGCGATCTTCCTGCTATCCGCCACCCTTTCCGGGGCGGACACCCTGGGCACGGATTCGCTCGTCGAAGCCGTCTCCCCGCAGGCGCTCTCCAAACCCGCCATTCCCGACGACGATTCCATCGTGCGCTCGCGGCTGGCCACCGCCCAGGAAGCCTGGGACCGTGGATCTCCCACGCGCGATGCCGCCACCGGATCCCCCGTTTCCGGCTCCATGCTGGGATCGCTCCTCCTGCAATTGTTCACCAGCATCGCGCTCCTGGCGGCCATCGCCTTCGCCGGCCTGTTCCTGTACCGCAAGGCACGCGGCAAGAACCAGCGCGGAGCGCACGGATCCCTCGTCGACGTGCTCGAGACCACCGCCCTTCCGGGTGGCCGGCAGATCTCCCTGGTGCGCGTCCACGATCGTGTGGTGGCCGTGGCCTTCACCGCCTCGTCCGCCTCCGCGGTGGCGGAATTCACCGGGGACTCCGCAGCCGAGATCCTCGCGGAAACCGGCATCGGGAAGAATACCGTCGCCGAGTTCGCCTCCACCCTGGACACCTTCATGAACAGATTCCGTCAGAATCCGAACGCATCCCGGAGCCGACCATGACATGCGCCCCCCGACACCTGTTCCGGACGCTGATGCTGTCCCTGCTGGTCCTGGCGCCGGGAATCCAGGCGCAGATGCTCCCCAAGGTCAGCATCGGCATCGACCAGGCAAAGACGCCCCAGGAAGCCGCGATCACCATGCAGCTGGTGTTCCTGATGACCATCCTGGCCCTGGCGCCATCCATCGTGGTCCTCATGACTCCGTTCACGCGGATCGTGGTGGTCATGGGCTTCCTCAAGCGCGCCCTGGGCGCCCAGACCGTCCCGCCCAACCAGGTGATCGTGGGGATCTCGCTTCTGCTCACCTGGTTTGTGATGCAACCGCAGATCCAGGAGATCCACGACAACGCCTACCAGCCGTTCATGGAGCAGAGGATCTCTCACAAGGAGGCCCTGGAATCCGCCATGAAGCCCATGCGGGCCTTCATGCTCCGCCAGTGCGGCGAGAACGAACTGGCCATCATGGTGCGGGTCTCCAAGACCCCGCGGCCCGCCACCGTCGACGACATCCCCAACGCGGTCCTGATCCCCTCCTTCGCCATGTCGGAAATGAAGACCGCATTCATGATCGGTTTCTTGATCTACCTGCCGTTTCTGGTGATCGACATGGTCGTGGCCTCCATCCTGATGAGCCTGGGCATGATGATGCTGCCTCCGGTGATGGTGAGCCTTCCGCTCAAACTCATCCTCTTCGTCCTGGTGGACGGCTGGACCCTGGTCACCCAGGGCCTGGTGACCAGCTTCCGGTAGCGGGCCGTGAGCGAGGGAGACATCATCGCGCTGGTCCGGGAAACCCTCTGGTTGAGCCTGGCCCTGTGCGCGCCGGTGCTGGTGGTGACCCTGGTGGTGGGGCTGATCCTCTCCATCCTGCAGGCGGCCACCTCCATTTCCGAAGCCACCCTCACCTTCCTTCCCAAGCTCATCGCGGGGGGCGTGGCGGCCGTGTTCGCCTTCCCCTGGATGCTGCACCTGTTCCGGGACTACTTCGTGCACCTGGTCACCCTGTTCCGATCGGTCCACGCATGAACCCGCCGGACATCCTCCAGGAAATCACCGGGATCGCCTCCGGCCAGGCGCAGCTGGCCGGCCTGGCCCTGGTGCGCGTCGTGGCCATGGTGGGACTCATGCCCGTGCTGGGCAGCGCCTCGGTACCGCGCACGGCGCGCATCGGACTGGCCCTGGCCTTCACCGCCTGCATCTTCCCCACCCTGGCTCCGCACACCGCTGCCCTGCCCTCGGACGTGTTCGGCTTCGCCGGGCTTGCGCTGCGCGAGCTCGTGGTGGGCCTCCTGGCCGGATGGACCTTCTCCATGGTGTTCCAGGTCATGGAGATCGCGGGAGCCATGATCGACCTTCAGGCGGGTTTTTCCATGGTGGAACTGTTCGATCCCACGACAGGCGAATCCACCCACCTGTTCGGACAATTCCTGGGAATCTGCTCGACCGTTTCCTTCATGGCCGGAGGAGGGTTCTCCCACCTGGTGGGATCGCTCGCCGATTCCTTCCGGACCATCCCCCTGGTCCAGGTCCACCTGGACGCCGCCACCACCGTCCCGCTGGCGATTTCGATCACCGGAAACGCGCTCTACCTGGGCCTGCAGATGGCCGGCCCGGTCCTGATGGCCCTTCTGATGCTGAGCATCGTGATGGCGATCGTGTCCCGGATCATGCCGGGCATGAACACCTGGATCCTGGCGATGCCGCTGCAGGTGGTCACCGCCTGCCTGGTCACGGCGGTCTCCCTGCCCACCATGCTGGGAGCCTTCCACGGGTGGGAAGACCAGGTCGTGAGATCCGCCACCACCATGCTCGGAGGAGGTTGACGGTCCATGGCCGCCGAAGACGAAGGCAAGACCGAAGAGCCCACGGGCAAGCGCCTGAACGAGGCCACGAGCAAGGGATCGCTGCCCCGCGTCCAGGATCTCCTGCAGGCGTCAACCCTGCTGGTCGGCGTGCTTTCCATCCAATGGGGAGGAGGACAGATCCTGACTTCCCTGGAGGACCTGATGCGCGAATGCTTCCGCGCCATCTCCACCTTCCGGCCATCAGACGATTCCATCGACGCCTTCGGCGCACCCGCCATGATGTTCGTGGCCAGGCTCATCCTTCCCGTGGCCATCCCCGTGGCGCTGATCGCGGCGCTGGTGTCCATCCTCAACGCGGGATTGAAGCTGAACCTCGGCATCCTCGTTCCCGACTTCACGAAGGCCTTCAAGTTCTCCTTGTCGCGGCTGGTGAGCAAGGCGACCTGGTTGGAAATGGCCAAGGCCGCCGTGCGGATGGCCGTGGTCGGCCTGATCGGATTCCACACCGTCTGGCGCCACCGCGAGGAGTTCCTCGCCATGGCGGGCATGGCATTCCCCATCCAGGCCGCGGTCCTCGCTTCGGTGGCTTTCGAGGCCGCCTTGAAGATGTCCCTGGTGCTCGTGGTGCTGGGGATCGCCGACTGGATCTACCAGAAGTACACATGGAAGGACGACCTCAAGATGACCAAGCAGGAGGTCAAGGACGAGGCGCGCCAATCCGAAGGCGATCCCCTGGTGAAGGGCAAGATCCGCGGCCTGCGACGCGAGATGCACCGACGCTTCATGATGCACGAGGTCCCCAAGGCGACGGTGGTGGTGACCAACCCCACCCACTACGCGGTGGCTCTCCGCTACCAGCCCGGGGTGGACCGGGCTCCCACGGTGGTGGCCAAGGGAGCCGACCTCGTGGCCAAACGCATCCGCGAACTGGCCACCGAGGCGGGGGTTCCCCTGATGGAGAGTCCCCCGCTGGCGCGCGCGCTCTACGCCCAGACGGAACCCGGCGACGAGATCCCCTCCGAACTCTACGCGGCGGTGGCGGAGATCATGGCCGTCGTCCTCCATCCCGACCGCGCGAGGAATCTCCGCCCTCCGGTGGCCGCATGGGGTGCGATCCTGTGCGCCTTCACGCTCCTGCAATCCTGCTGGCCGCTGGGGGACGTCGACGAGGAACCCAGCATCAGCCTCTCCAGCCCCGATCCATCGGGCGAGTACCGCGGAGGCGACGTGACCTTGCGTGCGCAGCTGCGGCGTTGCGGCACCGACACGGGCCGCTTCTCCTGGGGGCTGGGTCGGTCCACCCTGGTTTCGCGCAGCGTGGTGCGCGACGACGACGGAGCGGTGGTGCAGGACATCGTGGTGGTCCGCTGGGATTCCCTTCCGGGAGCCAGGGACACCACGGGAACCATCGTCCCGAGGGACACCATCCGCTACTACATGGACGGCCGCGAACGAGCCACCTGGAACGCCGTGATCCGCAACGTGCTTCCGCAGGTGGATTCGCTCCTGGTGGGTCCCTCGCTGGATTCCAGTTCCACGCGCTCCCTCCTGCCCCGCGGGGACACCTTCGTGGTGGCGGTGCACCCGGGCGAGAGCGCCCTCCTGCGCTTTCGCGCCCACGACCCGGACAAGAACTGGTCGCCACGGTGGGACCGCGGGGTGCCCGCCGACCTCGGTCCGGCCGGCCGTCTCGAGTGGAGATCGGGAATCCCGGGCGACTCGGTGCTCCTTTGGAAGGCCCCCAGCGATTCCCTGGTGGATTCCACGGTCACCCTGCACCTGTCCGACGGACTTGGCGGAGGAAGCCTGTCCTGGCGCATCCGGCTGTGCACCTACCGGGAGAAGGGATCGGTCTGGACCGGGACACGCACCAGCCTCGTCAAGATCGCGCTCACCCGCGGGGGTGTTCCCACGGTGGTCCAACGACTGCGTGGCTTCTCGGAAATCGTCTCCCTGGACCTGGACCCAATCCGCGAAGGCGGAACCCTCATCGCAGTGGACCGCGGCGCCGCCAAGGTCCGCAAATGGACGAGCACCGGCACGGAGCGCCCTTCGCCCGGCACCGTCCCGCGCCCGAGGTCGGTGGCCTGCGACGTCGACGGCTCCTTCTGCTGGCTCGGCGCCGCCGACTCCACCGGAGCCACCGGTCAACTCCTGCGCATCGACGGAGCCACCGGGATCTTCGCCGGCCTTCCCGGAGCCGTCCATGCCATCGCCGTGGACCAGGGCGCCTGGCGCCGGGCCTGGTTCGTTTCGGCCGATTCCGGATTCCTGGGCCGCACCACCGGCGGACGACTGGACACCCTGGTCAGGGGGGTGCTGCGGAGACCGGTCTCGGTTTCGTGGGACGAATCCATGTCCCTGCTGTGGGTGGCGGATCTGTCCTTGGGAAGCGTGATCGCCTTCGACTCCACCGCTCGCGAGGTCCGCAGGGTGTCCGGTCTGCACCGCCCGGTGTGGGTTTCCGCGGCCGGCGGGAAGGTATGGATCGCTGACATGGGCGACGCTTCCGGATCCAGTTCCGGCGAGGTGGTGCGCGTCAATGCGCAGACCGCCGCCGTCGAATCCAGGCTTTCCGATCTCGGAGCCCCGCGCGCCGTCGTCTCGGACCCGAACGATCCCCTGCGCGCCTGGGTGACCGACACGGAGAACGGCAGGCTTCTCCTGGTGAACGGGGCCGCGATCGTGTTGGCCACCAAAGGTCTCGGATTGGACCGCCCCGACGTCCTCGCCGTCCACCGGGGTGCGCCGTGAACGCGGCGGACAACCTCCGGGTCCTTCGGGATCGAGCAGACCAGGCCTGGTCCAACCCCCTGTTCCGGACCATCGCCGAACGCAAGGACCAGCTTCTGATCCTGGGCATCATCGGCGTGATCGCCATCATGCTGCTGCCCGTCCCCCCCTGGCTCCTGGACCTCCTCCTGTCCCTGATGCTCATGGTGGCGCTGGTGATCCTGATGGTCAGCATGTTCATCAAGACCGTGCTGGACTTCAGCATCTTCCCGGGCATCCTCCTGGTGGTCACCCTGTTCAAGCTGTCGCTGAACGTGGCATCCACCCGCCTGATCCTGTCGGAGGGCGTGGGCGGGAAGGTCATCGACGCCTTCGGCAACTTCGTGACCGGCGGCAACATGGTGGTCGGGGTGATCATCTTCATCATCCTCCTGATCATCAACTTCCAGGTGATCCTCAAGGGATCCTCGCGCATCGCGGAAGTGGCCGCGCGATTCACCCTGGACGCCATGCCGGGCAAGCAGATGGCGGTCGACGCCGACCTCAACGCCGGGGTGATCGACGAGAAGGAGGCCCGCAAGCGGCGCTCCGACATCTCGCGGGAGGCCGACTTCTTCGGCGCCATGGACGGCGCTAGCAAATTCGTGAAAGGCGACGCCATCGCGGGCCTGATCATCACCGTGGTGAACGTCGCGGGAGGGTTCGTGGTGGGCATGGCCATGATGGACATGACCGCCCCCCAGTCGCTGAAGACCTTCACCCTCCTGAGCATCGGCGACGGCCTGGTCGGCCAGATTCCGTCCCTGATGATCTCCACCGCCGCCGGTATCATCGTGACGCGAGCGGCGTCCAAGTCCAATCTCGGCGCCGAGATCACCGGCCAGCTCACCCAGTCCCCGATGGCGCTCTACGTCTCGGCCACCGTCCTGGGGGTCCTGGGTCTGGTTCCGGGCCTGCCGCATCTCCCGTTCTTCGTGCTGGCCGCGGGCACGGCGGCGGTGGGCTACGGCAAGACCAAGGCCCTGCGCGAAGAGGAGGCGGCAGCCAACGCCCCCGACAAGCCCGTCGCCAAGGCTCCGGAAGAGGATCGCATCGAGAACTACCTCACCATCGACCAGATGGAGCTGGAGATCGGCTACGCCCTGATCCCCCTGGTGGACGTGGGCCAGGGAGGAGATCTCCTGGAGCGGATCACCCTTCTGCGCCGCCAGTGCGCCTCCGAGATGGGGGTGATCGTTCCTCCCATCCGCATCCGCGACAACATCCTGCTGAAGCCCGCCCAGTACGTGGTGCGCATCAAGGGCGTGGAGATCGGCTCGGGCGAGCTCATGACAGGGTGCTACCTGGCCATGGATCCGGGCTCGGTCTCCCGCAGGATCAACGGGATCCAGACCCGCGAACCGGCGTTCGGACTGCCCGCCCTCTGGATCACGGAAACCCAGAAGGAAGCGGCGGAGCTGGCCGGATACACCGTGGTGGAACTTCCCGCCGTGCTCGCCACGCACCTGACGGAGATCATCCGCTCGCACGCCCACGGAATCCTCACCCGGCAGGACGTGCGCACCCTGGTGGAGAACGTCAAGGGCACCCATCCCACGGTCGTCGAGGAACTGGTCCCGTCGCTTCTCAGCTACGGCGAGATCCAGAAGGTGCTGGAGGGACTCCTGCGGGAAAGGGTGTCCATCCGCGACCTGCCCACCATCCTGGAGACCCTCTCCGACCACGCCAAGACTTCCCGCGATCCGATGGCCCTGGTGGAGCAGGTCCGCATGGCCCTTTCGAGGTCCCTTTGCAAGCAGCTGTCGGATCCGGAAGGAACACTTCCTGTCATGACCCTGGATCCGGGCCTGGAACAGATCCTAGAAGCCTCCGTGCAGCCCACGGACCGCGGTCCCCGGCTGATGCTGCGTCCGGAACTGGTGGGGCGGCTGATCGACGGCCTGCGACCTTTGGCCGAATCCATGACTGCCGCCGGGGAAACCCCTGTGGTGGTCTGCTCCCCCAACCTGCGCCCCCATCTGCGCAGGCTCATGGAAGGCTCGTTCCCGCAACTTGCGGTGCTATCTTACGCCGAGGTCGTCCCGGGCGTTTCCGTACGTTCGAGGGGGACCGTGCAAGCGCTCGAACCCGGCCGCGTCGCCGGCTAGGCACCTGAGGAACGTTCTTGCGGATCAGAAAATTCCAGGCAGACAGCATGCGCGAGGCCTTGCTCCAGGTGAAGGAGGAGCTGGGACCGGAAGCGTTGATCCTGCGCACGCAGAAGATCAAGGGCTCGCTTCTGGGCGGTACCGAGCGCTGGGAGGTCACGGCGGGACTGGAAGACCGGTTCTTCGCCGCCCCTGAACGCGACACCCAGGAGAAACCCACCGGCCGGACCGCGGCCTACGGCCCGGGATCGCGCCGCCCCCCGGAACCCACCCGGCAGACCGCCCCCCCTCCCGCCGCCGCGCCGGAACCCGAGACGGGACGACAGACCGCCATTTCCCGCGACGAATTCCGCGCGCTCCAGGATGGTCTGGAATCCGTGCGACGGGCCGCCGAAGCGCCCACCCAGGCCATCACCGCCGTGCGCCAGGAGATGGGACAGCTGCGCTCGGTGGTGTCGCTCCTGGCCGAACAGTGGAAGGGCGATGGAGCCGCATCCGTCAGCGCACCGCTTCTGCCCTGGTACCAACGACTGGTATCCATGGACTTCGCGGAGGATCTGGCTCGCGAGACCTGCGAGCAGGCGGCCGTGGCCCTGAGGGACGACGTGCGCGACGATCCCGCCTGGGTCCGCTCCCAGGTCCTGCGTTCGCTCGCCTCCCGGATGCCGTGCGCCCCGTTGCGGTTCGCCCGCGGCAAGGGAAGCCAGCGCCTGCTCTTCGCGGGCCCCACCGGAGTGGGCAAGACCACCACCCTCATGAAGTTCGCCATCCGCCTCTCCCGGCAGGACGGCTACTCGGTGGGCATCGTGGGCTGCGATTCCTACCGCATCGGAGCCCAGGAACAGATCCGGACCTTCTGCGATGTGGCGGGACTTCCGCTGCGGGTGGTGTTCACGGACGCGGATCTGGAATCGGCCATCAAGGAGACCTCCCACCTGGACGTCGTCCTGGTGGACACGGCCGGCCGCTCTCCCGCCAACCAGGTCCACTTCCTCGAGCTTTCCGCGCTGGTGGACAGGATCCGTCCACAGGACATCGTCCTGGTGCAGTCGGCCACCACGCGCCTGCGCGACCTTTCCGCCTCCGTGCGCGCCTACCGGGACCTCGGTCCCACCAAGCTCGTGTTCACCAAGATCGACGAGACCGAAAGCCACGGAGCCATGTGCACCCTGGCCGCCAGGGAACGCATCCCTGTGACGGCGTTGTGCTTCGGGCAGGAGATCCCCGAGGCCATGAGCGAAGCGGCCAGCGACGAGCTCGCCAGGATGCTCCTGGGTGACGACGATGCCTAGCCAGCTGGATTCGCTGCGTTCCTGGAATCCCTCCCTGCCCGCCCGACTCGGCCATTCCACGCTCTGCCCCACCCTGGCGGTCTCCTCGGGGAAGGGCGGGGTGGGCAAATCGCACATCGCACTCTCGATGGCCCTGGCGCTCGCCGACCTGGATCGGCGGATCCTCCTGGTGGACGGGGACATGGGCCTGGCCAACCTCCACATCCTCTGCGGTCTCCACCCCAAGGCCGATCTCGACGACGTCCTGGCCGGACGGGCCACCCCGTCCCAAGCCCTGCTTTCCGTGGGGCCTGGAGTGGACCTCCTGCCCTCGGCATCCGGAGTCGCGCAGCTCTCCTCCCTGCCCCCGGAGCGATTGAACACCCTCACCAGGGCCCTGGGCGAGCTCCAGTCCGGATACGACCTGGCCATCGTGGACACCGGCGCCGGAATCGGCGAGACCACGATGAACCTGGTGATGGCCTCCGACCGCCTCCTGCTCGTGACCACCCCGGAGCCCACCGCCCAGGCCGACGCCTACGCGCTCTTGAAGGTCCTCCGCTCCCAGAGGAAGGATCTATCCGTGGGGGTGTGCGTGAACATGGCCGCCTCCGAGGAAGAAGCCGCGTCGTGCCAGTCCAGGCTGATCCAGGTTTGTGGACGCTTCCTGTCCTGGGAGCCTTCCCTGGCCGGGTGGATCCCACGCCAGGCGGGACTGGAACGACACGTCCTGGAAAGACGTCCCGCCTTCCGCGCGGCGCCGGATTCCGCCTTCGCGCGCGCCATCCGGACCCTGGCCCGCGAAGCGGCCGGAGATCTCCCGTCCGGAAGCGGATTCTTCGAGCGCCTGAGCGAGACCTCCTCCCGGGATAGACCATGACATCCTCCCACCTGCCCACGGATCCCGACGTGCAGACCCGTTTCCTGTCGCTGGTCAGCCACGAATTCCGGACTCCTCTCACCGTGATCCTCTCCTCCACGGAGCTTCTGGAAGGTTACGGCGACAGCATGCCCGCGCAACGGAAGCAATCCCATTTCCGCCGCATCCACTCCGCCGTGGGCACCATGACCGCGCTTCTGGACAACGTGTCGCTCCTGGCCCGCTTCGATTCAGGGGAGTTCGAGCCCAAGCGCGAACCCCTGCAGCTTTCCGGAGTGGTCTCGTCGCTCCTGGAAGAAGTGGAACCCTTCCAGAAATCCGGACAGGATCTGCATGTCCGCTGTCCTCCCGGCCTGGTGGCCCTGCTGGATCTGCGGCTGGTCCGAGCCTGCCTGGTGAACCTGCTCTCCAACGCGCTGCGGTTCTCGGAGGAGAACTCCACCATCGAGATCGACGTCCGACCGAAGGATCGGGGTCTGCTCCTGTCCGTCGCCGACCAGGGGGGGGCGTTTCCCTGGTCGGAAGCGGATCGTCTCTGGGAACCGTTCGAACGCGGATCCAACGCCACGGGCATCTCCGGATCCGGACTGGGACTGAGCATCGTGCGTCGTTGCGCGACCCTTTCGGAAGGTTTCGCGGACCTCTCGCCACGCCCAGGCGGCGGCACCCTCGCACGGGTGTACCTCCCCGCGGAGATCACCGCATGAGCCGCCGGATCCTGGTCATCGAGGACGAATCCTCCATCCGCGAGAACATCCGCGAAATGCTTGAGGCGGAGGGCTACGAGGTGATCGAGGCGGTCGACGGGGCGGACGGCGTGCGCAAGTCCTCCGAACGCCCTCCCGACCTGGTGGTCTGCGACGTCAACATGCCCGGAATGGACGGCTTCCAGGTGATCGCGAACCTTCGAGGGAATTCGCGGACCCTCCATGTCCCCTTCCTTTTCCTGACCGCCCGCGCCGACCGCACGAGCCTGCGACGCGGCATGGAACTGGGGGCGGAGGACTATCTCACCAAACCCTTCAGTCGTCAGGAACTGCTCTCGGCGGTCGGCGTCCGGCTTTCGCGTTCGGAAAGCCTCGCGGCCGCCTACCGGAACCAACTGGGCGCGCTGCGCAACACCCTGGCCCGGGCCCTGCCGCACGAACTCCTCACCCCCCTCAACGGCATCCTGGGGCTCTCCGGGATCCTGGTGGACGAATACGAGACCGTCCGGCGCGCCGAGATGCTCGACATCGCCCGCGGGATCAACCATTCTGGCGAGGCCTTGCACCGCCTGGTGCACCGCTTCCTGGCCTACGCCGAACTGGAGATGGCCATCCTCGACCCCACCTTGCGCAACCGGCTGTCCGACAGCACCTGCCAGGACCCGGCGGGCGTGTGCCAGCGGGCCCTGGGTGTCGCGGTGTTCCCCATCGACGCGACGCTCGGGATCGACGACGAACACCTGGAACTCCTCCTGCGAGAACTGGAGGAGATCGCCGGTCCATTCGATTCCTGCTCGGTCTCGGACGCCGACGGGGAATGGCGGATCCTCCTGCACGCGACCCCGGAAACGGATCGGCGGCGCTTCCCACTGGATGGAGCCAGCCTCAGCTCCTCGCTGGTGCGGGTCATCGCCACCATCTACGGAGCGAGGATCTCCAACCTCGACGACAACTCCCTGGCGGTGTCCATCCCCCTGGTCGGAAGGACCTGATCGCCCCGTCCCGCCGCCATCACCTCTGGATGGCGTTGACGATCCTGCGTAATTCGGCGAATTCCGGCTCGTCCAGGATGTCGCGCTGTCCGAAGGACACCACGCGGATGGCGTCCTTGGCGAACTTCAACCGGGCGACCAGGGTGGGAATGACGCTGTTTCCCTGGCTGACCACCGTATGGATGTCCTTGTAGCAGGTCGGGATCTTGTAGCCTTTGGGCCCACTGGCCAGGATCACGCCCTGGTCCTGCAGGGTCCCCACGATCCGTTCCCGCAGATGGTGCACGCTGATCTCGCGGCCCAGCACCCTGGAGAGGAATTCCTGGATCCGCTTGGTGGCCACGTACTCCCTGCGGGCTCCGGAATCCAGCTGCTGGAGCAGAAACCGCAGGAAGGCCTTGCATTCGGTGATGCCGGCCTCGTCGAGCCCTTCCAGCCGATCGAGCGAAAGGAACTCGTTCACTCCGCGCAGGCAGTAGGTCTCCAGGTTCTCGTCGAGCGTGGCATACGCGGTGCAATCGGGAATGGTGTCGATGCGCTTGTGCTTGAACTTGGGAGGCCAATGGTCGATGTAGATGATGCTTTCCTGCAGCACCCCCATCGCGAACTCGTCGAATTCCGGCGTTTCCTGGCGCGCGAGGATCCGCAGGTAGGTTCCACCCAGGAAATCCGCGACTCCCATCAGGGGCCGGTTGACCTCGTCGGAAAGCGCGAAGCGGTATCGATCATTCACCGAGGAGAACAAGTCGCCGCTCAGGTTGCGTTCGATGTAGATCTCGAATTCGAACCGGAACCGTGGATCGGAATCCGGACTCTGCACGATCTCCAGGGGCTGGAAGGACGAGATTAGCTTGGCGAACAGCAGCCGACTGATGTACTGGAAGAACGCCTTCTGCCAGGGAACCTCCGGATCGCCCAGGAGCTCCTCCCTCTCGATGGCCAGGACCACGATCTGGATGGGAAGGTTGGCCACCATCGCCACCACCTTCCTGCGCGATTCGGAATCCGCTCCCAGGGCATCCGAGGAGATCCGACCATCCGCGAAGAACTTGTGCCGGATCCTTTCCGCACCTTCCAGCGCCTGGCCCAGCTCCGATTCCCGCACCATGACCGCGGCGAAGACCAGGTACGGATCGGGTTGGTCCGGTCGGGATGTCCCGGACGGTTCACCGGAATGGTAGGCAAAGCAGATCGTCTTCTGCATTCACTTCCTCCTGCCTCGGACGTCGCACGGAATCACGCCTGGTCGAAACGTCCAAGCTCCCACGTGGTTGCCATCGAAGATAAGCTCGGAAGTCAAAAAGGGGCAAAAATCGCCCCTTCGGCGACAACGCGGAAGATTCCCTCAGGGCGTCGCCGGTTCCGGATGCTGGCTGCGATGGATCATGGGCAACGTCTGCCAGTAGTTGCAGTGGCGGCACAGTTCCATCCCCCTGAAGTCGTTCGCGCGGCTGGCGATTCGATTCCGACGCAGCGCATCCCCCTTCCAGATTTCCTGGATGGATCGCGAGGAGACGTCGCCGACGATCAGCGACTGGCTCCAGTCGATGCAGCACGCGCTCACCTGGAGATCGGAATTGATCACCATGGAATCCCACAACGAATAGCAGGGATAGCGCCATCTGGAGACTGCCGCCTGCGATTCGATCCCCCACGACAATTCGCTCCACACCTCGCAGGCGACACCCATGGAGCTCCAGTATCGACGGAAATCGGCGATTTCCCGCTGGAGATCCATCCCCTCCAGATCGATGATCTGCACGGAAACCGAGGGTTTCCATTCCGACCGGCTCCGGGCCTCCAGGAATGTCTGCACGTTGCGCTTCACCCGTTCGAGATCGCCACCGCGGATCTTCCGGTAGGTCTGCGGGGAATGGGCGCCGATGCTCACGTTGAAATGGTCGATCCTTCCCGCCAGGATGGCCTGGGTGATCTCCGACGTGAGGACTTGTCCGTTGGTGGTCAGATACACATCGTGGTCGACCCTGGCCTTCACGCGCTCGAGGATGGAAATGATCTGCGGATGCAGCAGGGGCTCGCCGTCCTTGTGAAGGGCGATACGGCGATTCCCATGCCCGTCGATCTGGTCCATGATGGACAGGAATGCATCCAGGGGCATGCTCCCGAACTTCCTCGGCGATGGCGAACCCTGGCGATGGGACGGACAGTGGATGCAGCGGAGGTTGCAGGCGCTGACCGTTTCGATGTTGATCAGGGACGGAAATTCCGGATCGATGCGGGGGTATTTCTTGAAGGCATGCTTGAGTTTCCACAGAAGCCAGTTCATGCGTGGACTGTTCGTGGCGGATTTGTGGAGGAAACGCGAAAGTCTTCGCAGCATCGATGGGTACCTGCATGACGGATTCCGCGACTGGAACGAACACTGGCCAGGTCCCACAACCTGGTTGCCGTCGGCTCAGACGCATTGTCCCGGGTGGTTTCCGGAAAGTAGTTTACCTCTGCCCTGGACCACCTCCCCCCCATCGAAGGAAAACATCCATGCGTCCAATCCATCGACTGATTCCCATCCTGGCATGCCTGGCTCTTCCCGCCTTCGCGCTGGACAACGGAGTCGCCGTGGTCGCCACGGCCAACAGCGCCTCCATACAGACCGGCACCGAGGTCCGGCGCGACCTGATGGGCGAATGCATCGCCAAGCTCCCCTCGGAGTCGCAACTCTCCGCCACCACCACCGCCACCGACAAATTCCTCCACAAGATCGACGGCACCGACAAGGACGGTTACACCCAGGTGTGGACCAGCAGCATCCAGCTTGGCTGGCAGGTGAAGCAGAGATACCTCTACATCCTGGCGAGCAAGGGGATCGGCAACGCGGCCGCACCCCAGATCCACCAGGACACGGCGATCGTCTTCCGCACCGAGCTGGTGGTGTCGGACCCGAGCGAGTCGCCGCGGTTCTCCGAGGTCTCCACGCGCACCCGGTTCTTCGCCACCGCCCAGGAAGCCGAGGCTTCGGCCCGCAAGCGGGCGATCGCGCGCCTCAAGGAACTGCAGACCAATCTCTGTCCGGACAAGGTCCACTGACGAGAAGGCTCCGCCGATCCCCGGCGGAGCCTGGCGTCTGGCGGATCCCCTACTTGCACCCTCCCGCAGGACACGATGCAGGCACGAAGGTGGACTTCCCGTTTTCCATGGTGGCGTAGAGCGAAGCCTTCTCCCCCTTCGGGATCTCGTCGGAGCAGATGCTCCCGCAGGTGGCGGTGAAGGGTTCGCTTCCATTGGCGGTCTTCTTGAACATGCGGAAGTCCCCGCGCTCGTAGGCCTGGTAGGAGTTGTGGTAGAACGTCCCGTCGGGATCCACCGCGTAGAGGTAATCCGTGGTGTAGCCGCCGGAGTGGGTGACCCGCAGGAACGTCTTGTTCACGGTGAACCATTTCCCGTTGGTGAGCATGGTGCGGTTGGCGCCCTGGTTGACCGTGAACCGGAATTCGTCCGGGTCCACGTCCTTGCGGTAATGGTGCACGCCGCCGGCGCTGCGGTTGTCCTGGAACCACCCGTTGGTGGCCCCGTCCAGGAGCCTCGGATCCTGTTCCTTGACCGATTCCGGGATATTGGTCATGTCGACCATCGCGTACCCGGCCCCGGCGGCGGCGGCCAGCTCCTCGCCGGTCTTCAATCCCGTGATCGCGGGCTTGGCGAGGTTGGCGGCGGTGTCCTTCACGATGCGGCCCACGTATCCGCCACTCATGAAGCTCTTGTCGCTGATGAGGGACGCCTGGGTGGTGTCCAGGAGGATGTAGGCGAACTTGGTGGAGGCTCCGGAAGCGGGAACGAACACGAAGGCGATGTTGTTGGAGGTGAACCACTGGCCGTTGGTGTTGTTCAGCCTGGCCGTGCCGTCGTCCCACACGCGCAGATCGAAGTTCCCGATGGCGATCGAACCCGGCTTCCAACGCTTGCCGCTACCCGTGATCCAGCGGGGATCGCGGTAGGAATTCTCCGGTTCTCCACCCATCTTGGGGGCGTGGAGATTGCACATGGGCACCATGTCCGGAGGGAAATCCATCTCGTCGGAAACCACCAAACGCAGAGCGGGTCCGATGCCCTCGATGGATCGGATGAGTCGCCCCGTGATGTTGTCGAGGGTCCCCTGGGCGTCGCGGCGGGTCTTCTGTGTGTGGAGACCACTGTTGATCCCGACCGGATCCACGCCTCCCGTATGGGCGCTGTTCCAGGAATCGTAGGCCCACTCCTCGCCGGTGCCGATCTGGTCCAGGGTGGTCTTCTGGGTCTTGGCGGCGTATTCCCACTCGGCCTCCGTGACCATGCGGTATTGGCGTCCCGTCTGCTCGCTCAGGCGGCAGGCGAATTCCTGCGCATCGTACCAGGTCATGCTGGTGTAGGACGCCGCCGCTCCGCCGTATCCGGTGGCGGAAGTGCCCATCACCGCGTTCCATAGAGCGGTGGAGACTTCCTTCTTGGCGATGTGGTATCCGGAAACCTTCACATCCGCGACAGGCTTGGTGTCGGCGGGGCAGGAAGCGGCTTCGCAACCGATCGTGAAGGTGCCTCCCTTCACCGCGACCATGTCCACGGCCACGCCCTTCACCGTGTCGCTGAAGTCCGTGGCGACGGGGGCCTTGGGCTTGGACAGCTGGACCAGGAGCCCCTGGGCGGCCGAGGTGGAAAGGGGAACACGCTTGCAGATGTGGGTGGATTTGAAGTAGACCAGGGTGTCCGTCACCGCCGCCTGGGCGCGAGGCGCCGCGACGGTCCGTCGGATGCCGCTGGCCACCGGCGGCGCACTCCATCCCGCCGGCATCCGACGCCCCAGGAGATCGGAGCCGTCGATGGCCAGGCGCAGGCGCCCGTCGATCACCCGAAGCGAATTGGCGATGTTGGTCGGCGAGGGCAGGCGACGCCCCAGGACCGACGAGGTCCCGATCGACCAGCTTCCATCCGAGGCCGTGACGACCTTGGTCCCGGCGACCGCCAACCGGACCTCGACACCGGAAAGACCGCTCCCGGAGGCGGCGTCGGTCACCTTTCCGGACAGGTTCCAGTCCACCGCCGCATGCCCTGCCGCCGCAAGCAGTAACGTGGACGCGATTCCAAACATCGTTGTGTTCACGATCGGACCTCTTCCTGATGAAGGTCGCCACGACTGTCCCCGACCGGGCGCAGCGGACGAAACGTGATTTGAGAGCAGGGAAAGGATATGGCCAGCACGCGAATTTGGAGGCTTGTGTTTTCCATAAATGTTGACACCGAAGTCATCGTTGTTAATTGTGCAACAACTTCGATGCGGCCTTTGTTCACAGGCACCATCGGACGTCTACGCGACCTCCGCGGATTCCCCGCGAAGGGATCGGCGCGGCGATTTCAGGGCAGCACGTAGGAAGCGCGCGGCTTGGCCAGATCCGTGGGCAGGAGCCGGACGGAATGGGACGTGGAATCGACGTAGAGGACCCCCAGATCGACGGAGTCCTCTCCGGCGAAGAACTCCGTCGGAACCTTGAAGAAGTTTTCCGCCTCGGTGGCCCAGGACATTTCCGACCAGGTCCCGGCGGGGTTCTTCGCGCTTCTCCATCGCAGGGAAGCCACCGCGGTCCAAGGATTGCGCACCTGGATCAGCGACCAGAACGCGCTGGATCCCTCCTTGGTCCAAAGATGGGTGGGACCGTCGAAGAGCTCCGGATGTCCCTTGCAGCTTTCGAAGGTCCACTCCCCCTGGTAGCGTCCGGGCTGCGGCCCCATGATGGCCGCGGCGGGAGCCCCGCCGAGGTCGATCCCGCAATGGGGATCCGGGCATTTGTCCATGATCCGCACGAAGGTCTCCTTCACGCCTTGGGCGGTATGGGCCCGAACCCTGGCACCCTGGCCGCAGGCGCGTCCTTGGCGCCACTGGCCCGCCGCATCGCCCATCGCCAGGTCCACCTGGATGGCGGCGTAGAAGCGGATCCCCGTGATGCCGTAGTTGCACGCCCCTCCCGAGGAGATCGCCGTGGTATCCACGCCTCCGTAGGTGGTGACGTCTCCCCAACTGGTGGGGAAACCGAGCTGGGGGATGGAAGGCATCGCGGCGTCGCATCCTCGAAGGGCCCCCACCGTGTCCAGGACCACCACGATCGCCCCCGAATCCATGCTGCCCAAGGGAACCGATGTCCTGGCCGCGCACAGCGAGAGCACCAGCGTATCCACCACCGCAAGGCTACGCGCCGCACCCATGGCAAGGGCCCCGGATGCCGGTCCGGATGCCGATCTGCCATCGGGGGTGAATCCCTCCAGATCGAGGCGAAGCCGACCGTCGAGGAGTCGAAGGCCGTGCTGGCGGAGGATCCGATCGCGCCGGGCCCCGACCTCGCCGGTTCCCAGGCTCCACCTTCCATCCTGCCCCGAGGTGGTGCTGAGCCCCGGCTTGCCGCGCAACCCGATGGACACCCCCGCGAGCCCTTCGCCGGAAGGCAGGCGCACCTGGCCCGACAATCCGGCATGGAGGGCTCCGCCACAGACCAACAGGATCACCAACCAGGAATTCATGGCATGCTCCTTCTCCGCGACGGACAATTTCCGGTATGCGGGATTCCCGTCCACCCCGCTCACGGCAGAGCCTTCAGCTTGCGGTGGATCAGGATCTGGGGGATGGTGGCCAGCGCCAGGCAGAAGATCCCACCGGAGACCCCCGACGCGTAGGACATGGCCCGGAAGACGTCGCCCGGCATGGACCGGCCCAACGCAAGCGCGAGCGGCGCCACCCTCACCACGTAGGAGACGGCACACAGACCGGAAAGCCAGGCCAATCCCTGGCTGAACCCGATCCTGCCACGGGTCAGCCGGGGCAATCTCCATGCGAACCCCACATACAGGAGACCGATGACCATGACGATGGGCAGATGGATCCGCCAGACGCCGTGCAGCTGCGAAGCGAACGTCGACTGCAGGTCGAAGTCCGGTTTCCGGGTAGCGATCTCCTGAGCCATGTGGTCCATGAGCAGCGTCTGGAAAAACGACATCAGAAGTCCGAATCCCGCGAAGACCACGTAGCAGATGCCGAGTACCAACAGCATCGTGCGGGGATCGGTCCCTTTGGTCCTTCCGGTGGCTGGGGTCAAGGGTTCGCTCCTTGTTGTGGCACCGGCGATGAGCCGTTCCGACGATGCCGTGTCACGCCTCTTCCAAAAACTCCACGTATCCGCGCTTGGCCAGCTGCCACACCACGGTCCCGAACACCATTCCAACGCCGATGTAGACGGCAAGGACGGAGGCGAACCCGACCGTGTCGCTCAACCAGCCGGTGAGCAGTCCGGCGGGCGTCGTGAAGACCACGAAGACGGGCACGAACACGAAGGATCCCGTATGCGATCCACGCGAAGTCTTCGAAGGCATGGAACGAAGGGATGCGGAGCTCCGCGACCTGGAACGGAGAACCCGCACCAGCCAGGCGATCATGGCGGCCCCCAGCCAAAGCTGCATTCCCACCAGGAAGGCGACGGGCAGCATGGCGAATCCGACGAGGACGGCCACCGTGGAATCCGGGGCGATCCACTGGCCGAGCATCGCACCCAGGATACCTCCCCCCAGGAACAAACCCAGGGTGACGAATACACCAAGGAGCGACGAGTGGGACGATGTGGCCATTGCGCGAATAGAACGAAAATTTCCGCGGATGCGAAAGAGGATCTCGCCGAAGAGCCTTCCCGGTGGAGAGACCCGCCCAAGTCAGCGAGGCAGGTACTTCCTGGGGTCCGGCTTGTCGAACGAATGTTCGAGGCGCTTGCCTCCCGGGCACCGGTTCACGATCAGAGGCACGGAACGGATGGTTTCGGCGGCGATCATCAGGCTGTACGTGGTATCCCCACCACCCGGCGGGACATCCTGGAACACCGCGATTCCCTTCTTCCGATCGACCAAGCGGATGGTGAGCTCGGCGGTACTTCCCGCCTCGCCGGAATACCCGATCCGGAAAGTCCCGGGTCCCGATCGTCGTTGCCACTGGACCTTGGTGGCGAAGGGACCCTCGCCGGTCCACTCGATCGCGGTGGAATCGTTGATGGACCAGGCCCGGTGGAACAGGAAGTCGCAGGGATGGTAGGCGTACAGTCCGCCCTGGTGCTCCACCAGGGCCACCCATCGGGTCCAGGGAACCGAGTTCTTCACCTTACCCAGCTTCAGTCCCTGCTCGCGCAGCCTGTCCAGCGAGTTTCCGTAGGTGATCGAATCGAATCCGTCCATGGAAAACCGTGTCAGATTCCGATAGAAGCGGGATCCGCGGTCCGGATCCACGTAGACTCCCACCAGCCTGCCATCCTGGATCTGCTTGGAAAGGAACACGGTATCCGATCCGGGAATCTCCCCCGAGGAGAATCCGATCAATGCGGCGAGGAACGGTCCATGGACCCGCGAGCCGTTCATTTCCCGGTCAATGCGGCAACCGGCACGGCGAGTTCGGCGCGGGCCACTTCGCGCCCCGCCGCCGCACGATCCCTCAGCACTTCCGGACGCCGTTCCAGATGCGACACCGACGGCGATCCCTCCGGCAGCCGAAGACAGAAAACGGAAGGCAGGGCGGCGTCGCCCTTGGCCTGTTCCTGGTCCAGGAGGTCGCAGGTTTCGTCGTAGACGTGGTTGCGCCGGTGGTAGAGCGTGGGAAGGACCGGATGCAACCGTCCCAGGCGGAGCTCCACCAGGTGGCGGAAGAGCCCCTTTGGCGGGGGGTACCGCAGGCCGCGAGGTCGCGTCTGCAGCACCAGCGCGTGGGTGGCGCCCAGCTCGCGTGCGGAAGCCACCGGGATCGCCTCGGTGATGCCCCCGTCCAGGTAGTGTCGGCCGCGGAACTCCACGGGGCCACCCGCGACCAGAGGAAGGCTGGATGTCGCCTTGAGGGCGGTGCGAATCTCGTCCCTGGACCGGAAGTCGGAGAGGAGCGCGCGTCGCGCCTGGTCCACGTCGGTGGCCACGCAATGCAAGGGGATGGGACTTTCCAGGACGCGATCGTAGCGACGGCCGTCCAGGATGGTGCTCTCGAAGTCCAGGCTGTAGTCGAGATCGATCACGGGACGCCCCACCAGGGCCCGCGCCGGGCGGATGAAGCGACCGGACCGGAAGGCGCCCGCGTATTCGCGCGTGCAGGCTCCGGCCACGCCGGCCAGGAACGAGGAGACGTTGAGGGCGCCCGCCGAACATCCCACCGCCAGATCGAAGCAGGGAAGGAATCCGGCCTCTTCCAGGGCCCACAGCATTCCGCTGGAGACCACGCCGCGCATGGCGCCGCCCTCCACCACCAATGCCAGACGGAATCCGTCGCGGCGGTGGCCGGGCTCGCTCCGTTCCTTGATCCGACGCGCCATGAGTTCCAGGACAGGATGGGACTTCATTGCATCAAAGGTGCGAAACCGTTCCATGAATCATCAGTTTCCCATTCCGGACGACATTTTCCAACCCGGACGCTCCGGTGTCGGAACCCTCCCATGCGTCTCGCCGGCGGCAAGGAAGAAGCCACGGGAAGAGAAACTTCTTGACCTCGTTTCCGTTCTCGTGGTAGAGTCGCAACGTTCCACCTCCACCTCCACCGGGGAGTCACCGCGATGCGGTCAGAGCTCATCAATCCCTTCCTCAAGGCCACGATGTCCACCTTCCAGACGATGGTGAACACCACCCCCCAGCCTTCGGCACCCTACGTGAAGGCCGAGCCCAGCCTCTCCCACGACGTTTCCGGGATCATCGGTCTTTCGGGTGGAGCCAAGGGTGCGGTCATCATCAGCTTCCCCACCAAGACCGCGCTGTCGACCGTGTCCTCGTTCATCGGATTGAACGTCACCCAGATCGACGCCGACGTCACCGACGCCGTGGGCGAACTCGCCAACATCATCGCCGGCGCCGCCAAGGCGGACCTGGCGGGGCTCAACGTGACCATCTCCCTGCCCTCCGTGGTGGTGGGAACCAATCACAAGGTCACCACCCCCAAGGACATTCCGAGCATCGTCATCCCCTTCGCATGCACCCATGGCGAATTCGTCGTGGAAGTCTGCATCGCCGTCGTTGAACAGAAGTGACCCGGGAGCCACACGCCATGAAGATCCTCCTCGTCGACGATTCGAGCACCATGCGGCGCATCCAGAAGAACACCTTGGGCACCCTCGGCTTCACCGATGTGGACGAGGCCGAGGATGGTCAGGACGCCGTGAGCAAGGTGGGCAAGACCACATACGATCTGGTCCTGATGGACTGGAACATGCCCAACATGACGGGCATCGACGCCCTCAAGGCCATCCGGGCCAATCCCGCGACCGCCAAGGTGCCCGTGATCATGGTCACCTCGGAATCGGAAAAGACACGGATCTTGGAGGCCATCCAGGCCGGAGCCACCAACTACATCGTCAAGCCTTTCACCCCCGATGTCCTGAAGGAAAAGCTCGACGCGCTGCACTGATCAGCCACCTTCGCGGCCGAATCCATCATATCCCCAATGACCCTCGACGCCGTCTCCGGAAACCCCGGGGCGGCGTCCGTCGTTTCCGGCCGGAACTTTGGTGCCCTTGGTGGATGCGTGGAGAATTTGCTACACTTCCGCTCCCTCTCCTTGGAAAGTGTCCATGGAGAGCCACATCCACCCTGCTCCCGGTTCTTCCGGGGGCCACGTCCAGAGGGAGGCCGCTTTGGCCAAGCTGTACGAGACTGTCGTGCTGGTCGGCACGAACCAGGAGGACGCCGCCATCGAGGCGACCGTCCGCAAATACCAGGACATGATCGCCGCAGGCGGCGAGATCGTCCGTGTGGACCGCTGGGGCAAGCGCCGGATCGCCTACGAGATCCAGGGCCAGTCCCACGCCGACTACACCGTGTTCTACTACCACGCCACCAAGGGATCGCTCGTCTCCGAAGTCGAGCGCATGCTGCGTCTGGACGAATCGATCCTCCGGTTTCTGACCGTGGTCGACAATCCCTGCGGGCTGCCTTCCCTGAACCCGACCACCGCCGACGTCGAGCCCAACGACGACGCCGACCTCTCGGACAAGGAGGACTGATCATGGCCATCCGTCGCAAGCGCAAGAAGAGCTGTTTCTTCACCGAAAACAAGATCGCCCACATCGACTACAAGGACGAGAAGCTCCTGCGTCGTTTCGTCAACGAGCGCGGCAAGATCGTTCCTCGCCGCATGTCGGGCACCGCGGCCGAGTACCAGCGCGAGCTGGCCGTCGCCATCAAGCGCGCGCGCATCATCGGACTCCTGCCCTTCGTGGCAGAGACCATGCGCTGATCGGGGGACCAACGCAATGAACATCATTCTGAAGTCCGACATCAAAGGTCTGGGCAAGGCATTCGAAGTGGTCAAGGTCCGCGATGGATTCGGCCGCAACTGGCTTCTGCCCCAGGGCCTGGCCCTGGCCGCCACCAAGGCCAACCTCCACAACCTGGAAGTCGAGAAGAAGCGCCAGGCCGCTCGCGACACCCAGTTGAAGGCCAATGCCCAGGAGCTCGCCAAGAAGCTGGGCAGCGTCTCGGTGACCGTCAGCGTCCGCGTGCACGAGGGCGACAAGCTCTACGGTTCCGTGGGCGGGCAGGAAATCGCCGAAAAGCTCGCCGAAGCCGGCGTGAAGATCGACAAGACCCTCATCGTCCTGGACGAGCCGATCAAGGCTCTTGGCGTGTTCCACGTCCCCGTGCGCCTGCACGCCGACGTGGAGGCCAAGGTCAAGGTCTGGGTCGTGAAGGCCGCGGGCTGAGGATGGACCGAGGGCTGATCATCGTCGGAGCGCTGGGCCGCATGGGCCGTGCTCTGCAGGAAGCGTCGCTGGCCGCCGGGCAACCGGTGGTCGGCCTCGTCGATCGGCCCGACTTGGCCGGAACGCCCTCCCCTGTGGATGGCGTTTCGGCACGTGTCGTCGGAAGCTGGAAGGAATCGGCGGCTCCCCACCGGGTGGTCATCGATTTTTCCAGTCCCGAAAACACCATTTCCCTTCTGCAAGGCGCCTGCGAGCACGGCATGCCCCTGGTGATCGGCACCACCGGCATGGGATCGGCCGGCGAAGACGCCCTGCGCGAGGCCTCGCGCCACGTTCCCGTGGTCGCGGCGGCCAACTATTCGGTGGGTGTGAACCTGCTCCTGGAGCTTGTCCAGAAGGCAGCCTCGGTGCTCGACGCATCCGCCTACGACGCCGAGATCGTGGAAGCCCACCACAAGCACAAGAAGGATGCCCCCTCGGGCACCGCCCTGATGTTCGCCAACGCCTTGGCCAAGGGGCGAGGAGTGGACCTTTCCCAAGTGGCCAACCACGGTCGCGAAGGCATCACCGGAGCTCGTCCGGCGGGAGAGATCGGCATCCACGCCGTCCGCGGCGGTTCGGTGGTCGGCGACCACTGGGTGAACTTCTTCGGAGAAGGCGAGCGGATCGAGATCCACCACCACGCCGAAAGCCGCCGCACCTTCGCCGACGGCGCGGTACGCGCCGCCGTGTGGGCCGCGGACAAGGCGCCGGGGCTGTACACCATGCGCCACGTCCTCGGGTTCGATTGATCCCAACGAACGTCGCGACGCCCCTGCACATGGCGAGGACTTGGTACATTCCGAGCATGCGTCGATTCCTTCTCTTGCTGGGCCTCACCGGAACCGCTCTGGTGGTGTCCGCCAACGAACCCGTCGTGGCCGATACCACGGCCACCTCCCCCGCAACTCCTCCATCCGTGGCACCCTCCGATCGAGGTCCCGCAACGGTGGACACAACGGCCAGCGCAGCCGCCAAGCCGGACTCGGCCAGCGCGACCGTTCCCTCCACCCCCGGAGTCCCCGCGCCTCCCGCCCAACCCCCGGTCGCGGCTCCCGGCATGGCCGAGTACATGAAGTCGCGCATGCACGGCATGCCTCCGCGACGCATGGCTCCCCCCGACACCGCCGGAACCTCGAATGCCGTGGCGGTTCCCGCCATGACCGCACTGGACCCGGATTCCGTCTACGACGAGGACAAGGCGCTGGAGATCAAGCTCAAGACGGATCCGGAAGCAGCCCGTCGATACCGCTCGCCGCGCAAGGCATTCTTCTTTTCGCTCCTTCTGCCCGGAGCTGGCCAGATCTACACCGGCTCGTACGTGCGGGCGGGACTGTTCGCGGCCGCCGAACTCGGCATCGGCATCGGCTGGTACCAGGTGGCCGTGGTGCAATCGCGCGAGAAGGCCACCCAGGCCCGCGAATTCGCCGCGGCACATTGGCGCCAGGAGCGATACGAGAAGCGCTGGGAAGCGCTGTACTCGGACACCGCAGGACGTAGCCTGGTCCGACAGTTTTCGTCACCGCAACGCGCCTCCTATTGCGCGAGCCTCTACGGCGAAGTGGAGAGCCCCAACCGCACCGCATGCAGCGACAACCCCGCTGGATCCGACTTCGGCCTGCATCTGGCCCAGTTCGCCCAGGGCGGATTCAAGTCCACCGATCCCGGAGCCTGGAACCAGCAGCAGGTGCTGGACTTCCGCGCGGCCAACATCAAGAATCGCCAGGATTTCGAGGACATGATCGGTCGCTACCAGGAATTCCTCCCAGGCTGGGAAGACAATCCAGACACCGTGACCTACCCCGCCCTGGAGATGTACGTGAAATCAGTCCAGGAATTGGAGAAGGATCCGACGGTGACCGTGGTCAACCCCTGGGGCGCATCGGCCATGCGGGACCAGTACCTTTCGCTTCGCAAGGAATCGGACGATCTGGCCCGCACGCAGAAGTGGTTCCTGGGAGCCATGGTCATCAACCATCTGGCCAGCGCCTTCGACGCGGCCCTCACCGCAAACCGGATGAACAAGCGCCTCCTGCACTTGGAAACCAGCTGGCTGGACGAGCTTCACGTGCACGGAGGCCTCGCCTGGGTCGGAAGCCTGCCCGCCACCCGCGGTCAAGTGGATTGGACCTTCTGATGGGTTCCCTCCTCGCCTTCCTGGTCGCGATCGCCGCGGGTCCAGTGGACTCTCTTGCGGCGCCCACCATCCCTGTCGACTCCACCGCGGTGGCTTCCCCCCTGGCCAAGCCCCTTGCCGACACGATCAAAATCGCCCTCCCGGACAGCACCAAGAGCGTGGCCGATCCCACTCCTGTGCTCCCTTCCGGTCCGGTGTCGGATGCGGGTCCCGTGGGTCCCGAACTTCCCGCGGGCCCCACGCCACCGCCACCTCCCCCACCACCCGCTCGGCCGGAGGTCGGGCCCATCGGTCCCTCCGGCCCCGTGGCACCGGGATTGGTGATCCCCCCCTCCCCCTTCGGCCCCACCGGTGGAAGCCTCGCCAGCACGGATTCGACGGTGCTGCATCGTTCCACGGCCAGCGCCATGGGCCTTTCGCTCCTGCTTCCCGGCATGGGGCATCGCTGGATCGGTCGATCTTCCCGCGCCCCGGTCTACCACGCGCTGGACCTCCTGGGACTGACCGCGGTGGTGGTTTCCTGGCAGATGGGGAGCCGTTCACTCGAATCGGCCACCGAGATCGCCAACCGGCACGCCAGCTCTTCCCTGGGGAGCGATCCGGATCGAGACCTGCTCACGGCCATGCGCAACTACCGCAGCCGTCGCCCCCAAGCCGGCCGACACGACTCGTACGACGAGGCGATGCTCCTGTCCGGCAAATCCACCACCTGGCAATTCCCCGACGACGACGCGCACGATTGGGACTGGGGTAGCCGGGAGAACCCGGAGAACGACGCCCACCTGCGCTCCTTCGAGAGCCAGCTGCGCACTTGGCGGGCCAGCCAGGTGGCCTTGTATTCCGCCGCGGGTACACTTGTGGTGCTGCGGCTGGCCGCGGCGCTGGACGTGCTGCGCTTGAACCGATCCTCCGCGGCTCGCGCGGGGATCGCCCTGGAAACCAACCCCATCCCGGGCGGGATGGAATCGAAAATGGCGGTGAATTTCTGAGACGTCTGCTTCAGCTTCTGCACGACCTGGACGGCAAGCCCTACGGGCAGCTCCGGAGGATCTACGGCGACCACGCCGATCGCGACATGGCTCTTGTGGTGGACCATGTCCAAGGGGATCCCTACGCGAACGCGTCCAGGTTGCATCTGGAGCTCCCCCCCCAGTTCCATCCCAACCTCGCCCTGCCCCAGGACGCATTCGAGCGGTTGGCCATGGAAGACCTCTTCCTGCGCGAATTCGCCCGCCGCCTCCCGGAGGAATCGCTTCCCGCCGGCGACGGTGGCGGTGGACGGCTGCGCACCGCGCGCCCCGACGCCACCATACGCCCCCGTTCCGCCGCCCAGATGGGCAAGCTCCTCACGCTGCGCTTCTCCTACGCGTTTCCCGCCCAGAATCGGCGGATCCTGGCCGAGCCCGTCGCCGAGGTGCTGGCCAACCGCCTGCCCGCCTTGGCCCTGGACATCGCCAACGGAGTCACCCGCGAGCGGATCCTGGAGCTGGCACAGCACCTGCGCAAGCGGCAGATGGTTCGCGAAGCCATGTCCGCTTCCGGCATCGTGGCCTTCCTGCCGGAAGGCTCCTGCGTGCGTCGCGAGGAATCGGGCGCGGCATCCCCGAAGGCCGTGAGGCTAGCGCTTCCGGCGGAGCTCTCCACCACCCTGAGCCTGGCCGACGGATCCACCCTCTCCGGGCTTGCCATCCGCAAGGGCGTCACCGTCCTGGTGGGATCGGCCTTCCACGGCAAGACCACCTTCCTGGAAGCCCTGGAAACCTGCCGCGCGGATGTCGGTCCCTCCGACGGTCTTGCCCTCGCCTGTTCCACCCGCCGGACGGAAACCGTCACGGTGGAGGAGGACCGCCGGGTGGGAACCTGCGACCTCTCGCCGTTCTTCCGCCGCCTGCCGGGACAGGATCCGTCCCGCTTTTCCGTGGACGAAGCCTCGGGCGCAACATCGCAGGCTGCCAACCTGGTGGAATCGCTCGCCTGCGGTTCCGAACTATTGCTGATCGACGAGGATGCCTCCGCGGCCAACTTCCTCACCCGCGATCCGATCATTTCCCGGCTGCTGCCGGAAGGCGAATCGGTGGTCCCCCTGGCCGACCGTTGCGCCGAACTCGACGCACGCGGCGTGTCCATGGTGGTGGTGGCAGGTGCCTCCTCGCAGTGGTTGTCCGTGGCGGATCAAGTGATGGTGCTCGCGCGCTTCCAGCCCCAGGACGCCACCGCCAAAGCCCGTACCGTGGCTCCGGTCGCCGGCGAGAAGCCTCCCGCTTGCGATTGGGATGTCGTGCTGGGCGATCAACTCATGGAACAGTGGAAGGAGCTCGCCTCCGTCCCTGCCACCAAACTCAAGGTCCAAGACGGCATTGTGCGCTTCGCCAAGGCAGCGGAATCCCGTCTGCCCCGACGCTTCGCCTCCGACGACACCCTGCGTGGCGCCGCCCACTTGCTGTGCCAGTGGATGCGCCACTGCCGCGACCGGAACCTTCCGCCCACCCGCAAAGGCTTGGTGGCCTACCTGGACGAGCGCCGGTTGGCCGCCGACCCGTGGGGACACGCCGTGGGACACGACCTGGCCTTCCCCACCGGACGCGAATCCTGGGCCCTCTGGACGCGCATGAAGGCCGGAAGCGGAGAAGCCGAGGACGAGGATTGATCGCAGATCCCGCTCAAACCGCGGGATCCTCAAGAATCAGGAGGACACGCCTCCTGATTCTTTCGCTTTTGGGGAGCTTGGTCTTGTGGTGCGCGTTCAGCTCCTGCGCCCCGCTGGTATTGAATACACCCCCCTATGCCATCCCCCCCGCTTTCCCCATGGACCGGCGCCTGCAGGAGACCGGCACGGCCGCGGCATCCGATCCGTGGCTGGCCCGGGATCTGGCCGACGCCCGTGCTTGCCGTAAATTGTCCGACCGTCTGGAATCCCGGCTCCGGGTGGGTGTCGGCCGGTTCGATTCGGCGCGGCGTCGATCGGGAGATCAGGCCGGCCAGGCACTGGTCGGATCGGCCGCGACGCACCTGTCATACCTGAATCTGGTGGGCTGCAGGATCATCTACCGCAGCCACCTGGACAGCGCCGGACTTCCATTCACCATCAGCACCGCGAGCCTGGATTCCGCCGAGGCGGTGGAGATCCTCCAGGCCACCCTGGCCGCTCTCCGGTCCGGCACCTCGGACACCGGACTTGTGGACTCCCTGGCGGCGCGCATCCCGTCCATGCTGCGGTAGCGGAGGAAGCGCCCCTGTACCTTCTCCCGCCACCTTGGGTCCGCGACCGGCGCGCCTGGCATCTTTCGGGGCTCTGGGCCTTGTCCGTGGCCGCATCGGAGGCTGGATTGGGCCTTTGGCTCAAGCGGGCGACCACCTCGGCCCCGCGAATCTGGCTCGCCGGCTTGGCGGGACTTCTTGCCGCACGGGTGGTCCTGTCGTGGCGTCGCGACCTTTCCAGGGAGCGATTGGCCCTCCGATCCGGACTCGACAGCCACCGCCGGGTGTGGTCGCAAGCCGATGCCGACACCGGATCCTGGCACAGCAGGGAAGCCAGGGAGTGGATCGAATCGGGAACCCGCTCGGCGGTGGAATCACGATCCGCCCTGGCCACCCTGGCCCTGTGCCTGCCCCTGCTGGTCTGGCTGGCTCCATGGATCACGCTGGCCGTTCTGGCCTGTGCCGGTGGACTCGCCGCCCTGGCCAAGGCCCGATCGCGTCGGACACGGATCCTGGCCAAGGAGGAAACCCGTCAGGCCAAGGAACAGGACGCCCTGGAGGAATGGGCGCATCGCTCCCTTCCCGAAGCGCTCCCCAGCGGCTGGAGCGGCCACGTGGCCCGACAGCGACGGAGCTCCCACGCCGGCTGGCAGGCCCGACGCTGGGCACGCGCCCGACTGCACGCCGCCTGGACGGTCGCAGGCGAAGCCGGGGCCCATCTGGCGGGTTGGTCGTTGGGAGCCGCGGCCATCGTCGGGTGGAGCCTGGGACGGATGGATGCGGGCACCCTGGTGTCGTTCCTGGGAATCTGCCTTCTGATCTACCGGCCCGTTCGGGAGGCGGGTCGATTGCATCCGGCTCTCCAGAAGGCACTCCAGGTATGGTCGCGGCCCATCGGCGGCGGCCCCGGACCCAGGAAACCGTCCGGAACCGGCGCTCTGGTGGCCAGATCCCTGGAAGCGGGCTGGGGTCGCGGGCCGGCCATCCTCGCAGGGATGGGATTGCGGCTGGAACCCGGCGCGATGGCCGTGGTCCACGGCCCCAACGGGTCGGGCAAGTCCACCCTCCTGGCCGTCCTCTCCGGCAGGTTGCAGGTTCGCCGCGGAGAGTTGGAGGGACCTCGCAGGGTGTTCCACCTCGCCCAGGAAACGATACTGCCTCCGTTGACTCCGGCGCTCTGGACAGGCGTGGATCGGCCCACGGCGGAATCCCTGGACGGTTTGGTGGGCCTCCTCTTCCCCCAAGGAGTCCCCTCCGCGCTGGACTGGAACCGGCCCATCCCTCAGGGAGGTCAATTCCTGTCCAGAGGCCAGCGCACCCGCCTGGCCCTCCTGGCCATGGTGGCCCGTCCGTATGGAGGTTGGCTCCTGGACGAGCCCCTCTCCGCCCTGCCCCGGGACGAAGGGGAACGGATCCTGCTGGAGGTCCTCGCACGCCGATCGGGCGCCTGGGCGCTGTGGGCGCAACCGGACATTCCCTCCTTCTTCCGCCCCGGTCCTCTCCTGTCTCCGTCCGACGCGCGCGGACCGAGCATCACGGCGGTCGGGATTTGACCGCCTTCCTATACCGCCTGCGCGGCGAACTGATCGCGCTCTGGTGCCTGGCCGTGGTCTGGGCGGCCTGGCCGTTGGCCGCTCCCGGAGGTGGTCCGGCCACCCTGGCGCCGGTGGCCCTCGGACTGTTCCTGCGCCTGTGGGCACGGCGCCACGCGGGATCGCACACCCGCGGCCGCACCATGGTGGCTCCCTACCGCGCGACGGGCGGCCCCTACCGATTCCTGCCCCATCCCCTGTACACCGCCAATCTCCTGGTGATCGCCGGCCTGGCCTGGCGCCTTTGGGGAAACCGGCCCATCGCCCTGGCTGCGTCGCTGACCGGTCCCCTGCTCCTGTACACCGTACTGGCCCGGTCGGAGAGCCTGCTGTTGCGACGATCGAACGCCGCACCGAGGGAGGCTCCGCTGGATGCCCGCACTGGCCGTTGGGGTTCGGAGTGGGCATCCGTGGCCCCCCCTCTTCTGGCCTGGATCCTGGCCGGATGGTGAGCTTCCCGCTTCCCGTCTGGTACCGGTCTCTGGGCGTCGTGGCTCGAGCGATGGCATGGGTGGTGGGCTCCGCCCGGAGAGGTCCCTGGGCCGTCGCCCCGGGCCCCACCGCGTGGCTGCACGCGGCCTCCATCGGCGAGGCGAAGGGGCTGGTGGCCCTGCTCCGGTTCCTGCCCACTGGCTTCCCCCTCACTCTCACGGCCACCACCCGCGCGGGAATGGAGCGCCTGGCCCGCACCGGACACCCGGCGTTCCTCCTTCCCCTGGACGAGCCCGTCTCGGTGGAACGGTTCCTGGACCAACGCAGGGTCGCGGTCGCGGTCTTCCTGGAATCAGAGGCCTGGCCCTGCGCCCTCCAAGCCCTGCAACGGCGTTCCGTTCCCGTCGCCTTCGCCGCGCTGCGCTGCTCGCGGGCTTCGATGGAACGCTGGCGGCGGTTCACCCGGCTCTTCCCGGGATGGACCCGGACGGTGGACCAGGTCTGGACGGATTCCGTCACCTACGTGGGGGCCGTGGAACGGCTGGGCTTCGCGAGGGTCGCCGCGGGAACCTCCCTGAAATGGGCGGGCCATCCCCCCGCCCCACCGACCCTCCGGGAAGCTCCCCTGTCCGCCGCGGTCTCCTTCCACCTGCGGGATCTCGCCTCCGTGGTCCAGCTCGCGCGTTCCCGGCCCCGGGACGGATGGCTCTGGTTTCCCCGCCGCCCCCACCGCGTGCGGCTGCACCGCCTGGCGGCTCGCTTGGCGGGGCTGTACACCGTGGAAACCACTCCCGGCCCCGGACAGGTCCGGATTTCCACCACCTTCGGCGAGACCGGTCCGTGGCTTTCCCGGGCGCGATTCTGCTGGGTGGCACCCGGACACGACGTCGAGGAAGCCCACCGGATGGGAGTGCCGGAGGTCTGGACCGGACGCGTTCCCCGCAGAACATCGCCGCCGGGCACGTCCCCCGACGTGGTGGCCGTCCGGATCGCGGAATGGATTCGCCTGCGGTCGGGACTGGACGCCGCATATTATAATGGATCAGGCCATACAGCAAAGGCGGATACGATCGGAAACGAGCCGTGAAGAAAGGCTGGTACGAGCGCAACGGGATCCAGGTGATCACCGACATCGTCGGTTGCGACGAATCCGGCCTCGACTTCACCCTCCCCATCCAGGTGGAGGGGATCCCCCCGGAATCGGAAGTTTCCTGCCGCAACATGCTGTCGCTCCTGCGCTACCTGCAGAAGGTGGGGCGCAACATCACCGACCAGGACCTGGCCGAGCACGGGTTCTCCCATCGGCTGGACCATTTCATGGATCCGCACAAGTGGATCGGGTATCCGGAGGCCCTGCGCTTCTTCGACTTCGTTAGGGTGATGACCAACACCCACAATCCGCGCCTGCTGTTCGACATCGGTCGGGAAGCGCACCGCTGGCAGTCGTTCGGCCCGGGGGTGGACGCCCTGGCCAACTTCCTGCCCCTTTCGAAGGTCCTGCACCTGACCGCCGAATACTCCCGGATGTTCAACAACGGACAGTTCCTTCGATCGGTGCGCGGATCGCGCGGAAATCTCACGGTGATCTCCAAGTATTCCGAGCGGGTGAACGCCATCCGCACGGTGGACCAGGAGTGGTGGACCTTCGGCATCTATTCGGGCTTCCCCGAACGGCGAGGCCTTCCACCGGCCGAGATCGACCTCCAGTATTCGGTGTGCGACCTGGAACGCCTCCTGGACCGGGAATACGCTTGGCTGGGCATCGGCGAGCACCAGGTGCGCACCGAATGGACCTTCATGGGCATCGAGCGGCGCCACTGGCTGGTGGAAGGCGTTGAATACGCCCACGAGGTGGGGCTGCTCCGCGAGAGCCTGGCCACGGGCAAACAACCCAAGGGCGAGGACCTGTTCCATCCCGAACCCTGCGACCTGGAGGAATTCTCGCCCAGGGAGTGGGAGGACCTCGTGTCCCGCCGCCAGGCCTGCAAGGTCTGGCTGGTCGCACGCACCCTCCAGAGGGGGCGCGAAACGGTGGTCGAGCGCGGCGAGATCTGGGGAGCCCCCTACACCCGTTTCCAGATCTCGTGGAAGGAACAGGGACGGTTGCGCAGCATCATGGATCGCGTCAAGAACTGGCGGCGCGAATGGATCGTTTCCCAGCAGGCGCTCCACCGCGAGATCGTGGCGGCCAAGGTGGAGGCCATGCACACCGAACAGGAGCGCCTGGCTTCCGAGCGGAAGTCGGAGGTGTTCCGCACCTACGCGCGCCGCACGCTGGTAGACCGCATCGACCGCGGGGAGGACCCCCGGACGGACCGACCTCGCCGACAGGAAATGACCGTCCTGTTCTGCGACATGTGCGGGTTCACCAACCACGCCAGCCACCTGTCGCCCGAAGACACCGTGTGGCTGCTGAACTCCTACTTCAACCGCCTGAACCGTTCGCTCTTCCACCAGCGCGGCGAAATCGACAAGATCATGGGCGACGGGCTGATGGCCACCTTCGAGAACGCTCCCGGTCTGGAACCGGACGTCCTGCGGGCGGTCCAGGCGGCCATTTCCATGCGTTGGGAGCTGCAGCGCTACAACCGCGAACGGCGCCAGCGCCACGGCACCCTCCCGGCCCGCGGCATTCCCTTCCTGCGCATCGACAACGGGATCGGCATCGCTTCCGGCGACGTGGTGACGGGCAACATCGGCTCCGACCACAAGCTCGACAACACCCTGATCGGCGACGTCGTGAACGTCGCCTCCAGGCTGGAGAGGCTCACGCGGCACTACGGATCGGCGATCCTGGTCACCGAGGAGGTCCGCCAGCAGCTCCCGGACCGCTTCACCACGCGATTCCTGGACATGGTCCGGGTGCGCGGACGCCAGACCCCACTGCGGATCCACGAGATCTACGACCACGAACCGGTCCGCGTGCGCGAACTGAAGGGTCTGTTCCAGGAACGCATGGCGCAGGCGTGGTCGCTCTACGCGGGAGGCCTGTTCTCGGAAGCCGCTTCCGTCTACGAGGAGATCCGCTCGGGCCTGGGTCCCCACCGCCTGGAGGAGAAGCGATGCCTGGATCCGGCGGTGGATTTCTTCCTGCACCGTTGCCGGATGCTCCAGAGGATGGCCCACGAGGATCCCATGTGGATGGAGGCCTGGGACGGCGTCCACCTGTTCGAGGAGAAGTAACCCCCGTATCCCGCGCGCGGGTTTGTTTCTTTGGGGACGTATGGATCTGTTCGAACCCACAGGGGATGCCGTCGCGAAGGCCGCCCAGCGCCCGCTGGCCGAACGGATGCGCCCGCTGCGTTTCGAGTCGCTGGCCGGATCGCCCGAACTCTTCGGCGAAGGCACCCCGCTGCGCCGCGGCGTGGAGGAGGATTCCCTGCTTTCGGCCATCCTTTGGGGGCCGCCGGGATGCGGCAAGACCACCGTGGCCGGACTGGTCCGCATCCACACCAAGCTGCCCTTCCGGACCCTGTCGGCGGTGCAGTCGGGTCTGGCCGAACTGCGCGGGGTGCTCGACGAAGCCACCAAGCGCGTGCGCGCCGGGATGGGGCCCCTGCGCCTGTTCATCGACGAGATCCACCGCTACAACAAGGCGCAGCAGGATGCCCTGCTGCCGGCCGTGGAATCCGGCGTGGTGCGCCTTCTGGGAGCCACCACGGAAAACCCCTCGTACGGTCTGAACCCCGCCCTGGTTAGCCGCTGCCAGGTGTTCCGGCTCTCCGCCCCGCCTCCGGAGGAGCTTCCGCCGCTTCTGGCCAGAGCTCTGACGGATTCCGACAACGGCCTGGGACGGCCCGACCTCCAGGTGGAGGAAGGCGCCCTGGAGGAGGTGGCGCGCGCCGCGGAAGGCGACCTGAGGGCGGCCTTGAACCTGCTGGAATGGACCGTTTCCAGCCTCCCGGAAGGAGAGCCGCTCACGGCGCGGCTCGTCGCCCGGGCGGCCGGCCGGCGTCCTCCCGCCTACGACCGCGGCGGCGACGGCCGTTACCAGTCGATTTCCGTCCTGCACAAGTCGATCCGCGGATCAGACCCCCAGGCCACCCTCTACTGGCTGGCCCGGATGGTGGACGCCGGCGAGGACCCCGTGTACATCGCGCGACGCCTCATCCGCATGGCCTCGGAGGACGTGGGCCTGGCCGACCCCCAAGCACTGCCGCTGGCCATCGCCGCCCGCGACGCCTGCGAGCATCTGGGACTGCCCGAATGCGCCCTGGCCCTCGCCCAGGCGGCCCTGTACCTGGCCCTGGCCCCCAAGAGCAATCGCCTGGAAACCGCATGGGCCGCCGCCCAGGATGCCATCCGTCGCCACGGCCAGCTTCCGGTGCCGCCCACCTTCCAGAACGCGGTCACCGCCTTCGACAGAAAACGGGGAATCGGCGAAGGCTACCGCTACGACCACGACAGTCCCGACGCCTATTCCGGCCAGGACCACCTGCCCACCGCCCTGCGCGGCACCAGGTTCTGGGAACCGGTCGACCGCGGATTCGAACGCGAGCTCAAGCGACGCGACGAATGGTTCTCGGCGCGACGCGAAGCTCCCTGAAGGCGGCCAAAGGCCTCAGAGGCCCCCTTCCATTGATGGATGCACGGATCCATCATTCCCATCGTCGCGCCAAATTCCGTCCATTCCGCTCGCTGTGACATCTGCCAGCAGAAATCATGGATCTCACCGACCTCAGTCCGCGGGATCTCGCACCAATACCCCATAAGTCGAATCCACCCACCGGAGGATTTCGACGTCGTCCCAGACCGATTCCCGCACAGGGTTTGGACGACGCACCATGATCACGTCCATTTCCAAGCGCCGGGCAGCCTCCAACCGTTCCGCCGTCCCCGATCCTTCACCGGAATCCTTGGCCACCAGCACCCCGTAGCCCTGGAATTGCTCCAGATTCCGTTCCAGGCCAAATGGGCCGCGTTCCCAAATCACCTCCGCCACCTCCACCCCCGCTTCCTTGCAGACCTGGAGGCTTTCCTTGGATGGAACCAGTCGGGCCCGGAACGGAACCTGGGATCGGCGCGCCTGGCGGACATAGAGGGCCAGGGACCGGGACCCCGTGGCCAGGAAGACGGGACGCCCTCGGGAAAAGGCGAGCTTGGCCGCCCGAGCGTGGTCCGTGGCGAAGATCACCCCTTCCACGGAGGAAGGTGGACGCTCCACGCGCAGTCTGGGCAACGCCAACCGCTGGCAGGCTTTCTCCAACTCCTCCCGAAGCCTTTCGGCGAAGGGATGCGAAGCATCCACCACCGCGCGTACTCCCCGTTCCGAAAACAGCGAACAGAATCCGTCCGCATCCAGACGTCCCCTGTGCACCTCCACCAACGGCGAATCCAGGTGGTCCATGTCCAATTCGGTGGCTTGGCTGACCACCATCCGCAATCCCGCGCGGGCCAACAACCGTTCCACTCTGAGGCTTTCGGAGGTCCCTCCGGAGAGGAAGATCAAGCGGACACCACGGAATACCCGCGTGGCGCGAGCAGGACGTCGTTCCATCTGAGCGCGTCGGAGCCGCAGACCACCACGACGGATCTCATCCCGATCTCCAATCGGGTGAACGAGGCCAGATCCGAGATTTCCCGCACCTCCCCTGCGGTAGATGCCTCGGTCACCACGGCCACCCACGTGGCGCCGGGTCTGTACCGGAGGAAGATCTCCCGCGCTTCCGAAATCTGCCGGACCCGTCCCCGGGAACGGGGATTGTAGATCACCACCGGAAGATCCGCCTCGGCCAGGAACTCCAAGCGCCGACGGATCCTGTCCCAGGGAACCAGGAGATCGGAAAGCGAAACCACGGCGTAGTCCAACATCAGTGGAGCGCCCAGGCTCGCCCCCGCGGCGTTGGCGGCGGTCAGGCCCGGCACGATCTCGATCGCGGGTCGCGATTCCATGCCGCGGGCGATCTCCAGGACCAGGCCCGCCATGCCGTAGACCCCGGCATCCCCGGAACAGAGCAAGGCCACTTCCCGACCTGAAAGAGCGGTGGCGAGAGCCTCGCGGCAACGCTCCACTTCCTTGCGCATCGCCGAGCGTTCCACCCGGCGGCCACCCCACAAGTCGCGGACCGAATCCAGGTAGGGCGCGTAGCCCATCAGGACCTCCGACCTCTCGATGGCCTGGACCGCCCTCAGGGTGCGGTCGAGTGGATGTCCGGGCCCGATCCCGACCACGCGCAGAGTTCCCGCGCGAGGCTCACCGTCACGCCCCGGTGCACGAACTTCTTCAAGACGCATTCTGTCCTCCTGCCCGCCAGAAGGGCGGCGGGCTGCGAAACGGCCGGTACGGGGAAATGGCGGCTGGCGGCGGATCTGCGCACGCGTGGCCGCAGGTTCCTGATCTCGCGATGGGAAACGAACCTCATGGGAAGATCCAGGGTCCGCGACATCGCATGGAGCCCAGGCTCGTTCCGCTTCGCCTCGGAGCTGGCCAGCACCCGCAGGTCCGACCGCTGGGCTCCGATCCCGGACAGCGCCAGATCCAGCGCTTCCAGCAAGACGGATTCCTGCACCCCGCGCCGGCAACCGATGCCCGCCACCAGGCTGCGAGCGGCCTCGCTGGTGGTGGTGACCACGGGCTCGGCATCCAGTACCTGGGCCACGCGGTAGGCGAGCGCATTGGCACCCCCTTCGTGGCCGGAAAGCAGACTCACCGCCCAGCGCCCCAGGACATCGCAGCAGACCACGGCAGGATCCGTCCTCTTGGTCCCGAGCAAGGGGGCGATGGACCTCACGCACACCCCGACGGGCGCGAAGACCACGAATCCTTCCGCCTCCTCCCACAGGTCGGACATCGTCCGGGCGGTGCGCGAAAACACCGAGGCCTCCGCATCCGGCGAGGTCTCGTGCACATGCCTTTGGGCACCCAGCTGGCTGGCCACCGCCCTGGAGGCTGGCAACGCCGAGGGGTGCAACGAGATCACGTGGAGCCCACCCCGACGCGTCGCCAAGGGAGCCGCTCCCACGCGGGACATTCCCACCAGATCCCGGGGAACGCGCAATCTGCATGTGCGGAGAGCTTCGCGGTCGGAGAGCACGGATCGCGCATCGCCATTTGCCAGAATCCGTCCTTCATGAAGAAGGACCACCCGCTGGGCGCATCGCAGGGCGAAGTCCACATCGTGCGTGGAAACCACCACGGATGTCCCCGATCCCGACAGCGAGCTCAATGTCGACTCCAGGGCATCCTCCCCTGCGGGATCCAAACCGGCGGTGGGCTCGTCAAGCACCAGCACGCGTGGTCCCACGGCGACGGCTCCGGCGATGGCCACTCTCCTGCGCAGGCCATGGCTCAAGGACAGCGGATCGTCGTCGGCCCATCGCTCCAGCGCGAATTCCCCGAGGATCCTGTCCACGGCCGATCGCACCCGTTCGCAAGCCCATCCCGACTGGACGGGGCCGAAGGAAAGATCCTCGCGGACAGTGGCTCCGAACAACTGGTCGTCGGCGTTCTGGAACACCATCGCCACCTCGGCGCGAAGCGCGGCCAAGGATCGACGGTCGTATCCCACCGGTTCGCCATGGAACCGGACGCACCCCCGAACGGGTCGCAGGAGTCCGTTCAGATGCCCCAGCAGGGTGGATTTCCCGGAGCCGTTCGCACCCAGCAACGCGATCCGCTCCCCGGACCCGATGGATAGATCCACCCCATCCAGGGCCCAGCGGCGAGGCTCCCCGCGGCGATCGGCACCGGGATAGAAGTACCCGACTCCCGAAAGCTCCAGGATGGGGTCACAGGGCATGTCCGCGCTCCAGCCAGGAGATCCCCACGGCCATTCCAAGAACCCCCAGGAAGGCGACCGCCGTGGACCAACACCACCATCGGATGGCGGATCGCCGGACACCCAGGCGATCGGTCCAGCCTCGACTTTCCAGGGCACGCTCCTGTCGGATGGCCATTTTCTGGCTGCGAAGGAACAGGGAAACCACACCGAGCCGCCACGCCTGGGGAGAACCTCCCCGGTGCGCGAAGGCGTTCCGGCAGGCCATTCCCCGTTGGACGCCCGCCAAGGAATCTTCCAACACGAGGATGGCCCGATGCACCAGACCCACCAGTTCCACCACCCCGGCGGGAACCCCGAGGCGCTCCAGGACGGCGAGCCAACGGGAGAACGGAACCGTCTGGGCCATCAGGAGGGTGGCACCGGCGCAGACCATCGACCTCCCGAAGGCACGGAGGGCCGACGTCGCCGCCTCGGGATCCCAGGAGGGATGCCCGTTCCGCCATCCCACCGCCAGGGCCAGGAGCGCCGATCCGGTCATCAGACCGATGGCTCCCAGGGACTTTCCCCACAGACGGAAATCGACATCGACGAGGAAACCCAACAAGGCGAGGATTCCCAGCAGGATCAGGTGGGACGCTGCACCCTGGGCGAGCTGGGCCACCACCACGGTACCGGCCCAGACCACGATCACCGCCGCGGAATGCGCGGCGAGCGGATGATGGGTGGAACGCTCCAGCATCCTGCGCAGGATCATCCGGGTCCGCTCCCTTCGGAAGGATCCGGGATCATGGATCGCTCCGCAACCGATGCACGGAATAGACCAGGAGGAGAAGCCCGAACGCGGCTTGGCCCGCGAACAGTAGGGACTCCTGCCTTATGGAAGCAGGCTGCCAAAGCGGTTCTCGCGATGGATTGTATCCGGGCGCCATCCGGTGCACTTCTTCCCGGGCCCGGTCGTCGGCACCGATCGGATCGCCATCTCCGGCGCTCCAGTGGACCAGGACAGCAGCCACCACGAGCGCGGCGACTCCCGTGGGCCAAACCATGCCGCGCAGGGTCATGCGACCGTCTCCAACGCGGTTTCCGTGCGGGTACGGGCCAGGCGCACCACGAACACCGTGAGCATTCCTTCCGCGATGGCCAGAGGCACCTGGGTCAGGGCGAAGATCCCCACGAATTTCGGAAAGGCGGCGAAAAATCCCCCTCGATCTCCCCCGAAGGCGATCGCGAGTTGGAAGGCCGTGGTGAGGTAGGTGGCGAGATCGGAAAGGGCGGCGGCCAGAAACAGCACCACTCCTTCCCCCCACCCGCATCGGCCTCCGAGGCGAAAGACCCCCCAGGCAGTCCAGCCTCCCACCACGGCCATGGCGAACGCGTTCGCACCCAGCGTGGTGATTCCTCCATGCGCGAGGACCAACGCCTGGAAGACCAGGACGATGGTTCCCACGACCGCCATTTCGGATGGACCCGACCTCACCGCCCCAAGGGCGATGCCGGTGGGATGCGAGCTGCTCCCCGCCAACGACGGGATCTTCAAGGCGGACAGCAGGAAGGCGAACCCTCCCGCCGCCCCCAGTTCCAGGCGTCGCCGGGGAGCCTCCGTCATCGCCCTGGAGACCTTGCGGATTCCGTGGATCCAGAATGGAAGGGCGATCCCGGTCCATCCCAGGGCATGTTTCCAGGGCAGATAGCCTTCGGCGATGTGCATCTCAGTCGCCCTCCCCGGTGACGCGCGCCGATCTCCAACCGTGGGAGAACTCGGGATCGTACAAGCGCGAACGCCCGCCCAGCCCGCTCAACGCCTCCCCCACCACCACCAGGATCTGGCGATCGAAACCCGCCTCCCTGACCTTCGCGGCCAGGTTTCCCAGGGTGCCCCGCACCACCACCTGGTCCGGCCACGAGGCCCGCCAGACCGCCGCCGCCGGGCCATGCTCACCGCGCGATTTGGCGATGTCGCGAAGTTCCGATTCCAGCGAAGAGGCGGAAAGGAACAGGCAGAGGGTGGCGTTGGATGCGGCAAAGTCAGACGGTTTTTGTCCTTCGGGTACCGGAGTCCGACCGGGCGACCGGCAGAGCACCACCGCCTGCGACACTTCGGGTGCGGTCAGTTCCACTCCCAGCGCCGCCGCCGCAGCCTGGAAACTGGAGACTCCGGGAACGATCTCCCAAGGGATCCCTTCCTGATCCAATGCGCGGATCTGCTCGGCGATGGCTCCGAAGAGCGACGGATCGCCGGTGTGCAGGCGCACCACGTCCAGTCCTTCGCGATGCGCCTGAACCATCAGGTGTGTGGTCGCCTCCAGGTCCAGGGAAGACGAATCGACCACCCGGCATCGCGGATCCAGGACATCCAGGATTTCCGGATTCACCAGGGACCCGGCCCAGATGCAGACCTGGCAGGAGTAGAGAATCCGCTCGGCCTTGCAGGTCAGAAGCTCCGGATCCCCGGGTCCGGCCCCCACGAAGTGGATCATGCCGAATCCTTTCCGGCGAGGATCAAGGAGAGGTAGGCACCCTTGGATGGAACCTGCGCGATTTCCGCGCCACGGCGGAATTCTTCGCCGGGTAGTCCCACGCGGGTGGCCAGGACGGCACGAGCGTCGCGATCCATTTCCCGCAGAAGATCGTGCAGGGCCGCCGCACGGTCTCCGACCTTCATCAGGACCGCGGGACCCGCCTGGAGGGCGCGACGCACCGCCTCCGTGTCGTCCGCGGAAGCGGGAACGATGGTCAGGATCTGTTCTTCCTCGGCAAGGACTTCCCCGGTTGCGGCCGCCGCGGCGCAGAACGAGGGAATCCCCGGAATGACGGAAATCGTCACATCCGCATCCAGATCCCGCACCGACCTGGCGAAATAGATCCAGGTGGAATAGAGCGACGGATCTCCCAAGGTGGGAAAGGCGACATCCTCGCCCTTGGCAAGGATGCCCAGCGCGAGGCTGGCCGCCTCCTCCCAGCGGGCGGTTCGCTCCTGGCGCGAACGGATCATGGGAAACTCCCTCTCGTGCACCGTCGCATCCGGCCGCAGATGGGGCTTGGCGATGGACAAGGCCAGGCTTTCCGATTTGATGCGAGCGACCGGCGCGATCACATGGCGCACGGAGCCGAGCACCCTCGAGCCCTTCATGGTGACCAGTTCCGGGTCCCCCGGCCCCACCCCGATCCCCCACAGAGTTCCCTTCCCGCTCATGGCACCCTCCTGCGCGCCAGGAACACCACGCGTCCCCGGCCATCGACGTTTTCCAGTTCCGATCCACTCGCGACCTGGAGGCTCTCCGAGCCCGACCCGATGTCGCGGACCCAGGCGCACTCCCAATCCCCGCCATCGGCTTCCAGCCAGGAAGCCAATTCCCGCGCCGATCGGTCGCCTCCACCGAGAACCACGAGGGATCGCAAACCCCGCAACCGATCCGGATCCGGAAGGCCGCCCCCCTGGGCGTGGAGCGAGAAGAATCCTGCGCCTTCCCATGGCCATCCGGCCACGGCGCAAGCCGCCTGGGCGGAGGAAACGCCCGGCACGACCCGCACCTGGCCGCCGAAATACTCCCGAACCTTCGCTCCCAGACTCGCCAGACCCGGATCACCACTCACCAGGACCGCACATTTTTTGTCCACATGCTTCCGGAGGATCTCCAAAGCGTCGATGGAGCGCACCACAGGCAAGCGTTGGCCAGGATGCCGGTCGAAAATCTCCAGGAGATGAGGCGCTCCGATCAGGACCTCCGACTGCCGGACGACACGCAGAGCCTCCACGGTGAATCCTTCGCGATGGCCAGGTCCGCAGCCCACGACGCTGATCACGGACGTGCCTCGCCCAAGATCGACCCGTCGTATCCGGTCAATCGAACACCGCAGGGAATCCCCACCCGCGCGGACGCGATCCTGACCACGTGGCGGGCCAGTTGATCTCCCAGCACGCGACGCGAAGTCGGCTCCAAGGAGAGGAAGATCCCATCCACCGAAGCATTCCCGCAATCCGGGACAAGCCCCATTTCCAAAGCCAGATTCCGTACCGCACCGACGGCGGTGGATCCTTCCGACGAATGGGTGTTCCATTGCCCTTGGGCGAGCTTGGCGAGTTTTCCGGGATGTCCGGACAGGAGGAGGGACCGGATCCCGATCCGACCCGCATGATCCAATGCCTCGCCCCAGAAATTGGATACTTCCACGATCTGATCGGGATGGAATTCCCCGGTGGCGCCCAGGGCACGAGCACCGATGTGCCCCGGCACCAGGCAGAGGTGGTCCCAACCTGCCGCACGGGCCAGATCCATCTGCATCCGCGTGGATTCCACCACCGCTTCGACCGAAAAGGGACGCACGCGTCCCGATGTCCCCAGGATGGAGATTCCCCCTTCGATCCCGAGTCTTCCGTTGAAGGTCCGCGACGCGACATCCACGCCTCCGGGAACGGATACCACCACCAGACAGTCGCGAAGTCCCCGGGATTCCAATTCCTGTCCGATCATCCGTCTGGGCTCGGGATTGATCGCAGCCTCCCCCGGCTCCAACCTGAGGCCCGGGCGGGTGACCTTTCCCACCCCCCAACCGGCCAGGAAGCGGATTCCACGGCACGCTCCTGGTACGATCCTCACCTTGACGGGCAGATTCCGCGTGGCATCGGGATCGTCGTTGGGGGGCTTGCGGACCACCGAGGTCGCCCCCAACAAGTCCCGCTCCGTTTCCTCCACATCCAACCGCATGGTGGAATCGTCCGGCAAGGTCACCTCCACCTCGCGGCACGGCCTGCCCAGCCAATGCTCCGCGGCGGCGGCGGCGGCCGCGGCGGCGCAGGTTCCCGTGGAGGCGCTCACGCGGCGGCCTCTCGGACCCGATCTTCCAGGATCTGGGCCAGGGAGGGATCGTACCCCAACGGCTCCGTCAGGACCAGCTGCAGTCCCGGATGTTCCGCGCGGATTCCGTCCAGCAGAGCGGGGATGTCCTCGCGCAGATGGATCCCCACGTGCAGGAAGTAGGGAACCACCGAAACGCTCCGGATTCCTTTCTGGACAAGCGACCGCACCACTTCGGGAAGGGAGGGCTTGGCCAGTTCCATGTGGGCGACCAGCACCTCCCAACCTGTGCGCTGGCCAAGATCGCGGGCGACCGCGCGGATGGCGAGATCGGAGCCCGATGCGCGGCTTCCATGCCCGAACAGGACGACATGCTTTTTCATGGATGCATCTCCTTGGCGATCGAACAGAGGGCGTGGAGCGAAGCGACGGCCAGCGGACTCCCTCCACGAAGTCCCGCGACGGCCACGCCGTCCAGATCGCTTCGGAGGAACTCCTCCTTGCTTTCCATCACGTGCACGAACCCCACGGGCATGGCGCCGGTCCATGCCGGACGGATTCCGTCTTCCATGTGTATGCGCATCAATTCCGCCAGACCCACGGGCGCGTTCCCGAAGAGCGCGATGGAGCCCTCCAGCCACGAGGCGCACGAACGGACCGCGAACAGCGACCGGGGCAGACCTTCCGCCGCTGCCAGCTCGGCCACGGCAGGGTCCGCCACCCGCACCACGATGTGGTCCCGGGTGTAGGACGGATTCACCTCCCGCAACCTGGCCAGGGAGATCCCCGAGGCGATCATGGAGCTGTCGCAATAGATGCGTGCTCGGGATCGTAGCGCCTGCACACCGGACTCCGCCCAATTCCCGCGAAAACGAACGCAACGCCCCAGCGACGGATCGCCACAGGTGTGGATCAGGCGGCGCACCAGGATCCATTCCTCGTTCGAGTATCCCGGACGGACGCCTTCGGCGTCGATCCTCTCGAAACTTCGCCGTTCGATCTCCTCGCCGCTCAGAGGAGCCGCAAGGATCCGGTTCATCAGGCATTCCATGGTTCCACCTCCTGCATCGCGCGCACCCAGCTCCGGATCGCCTCGGGTCGGCTCGCCAGGTGCAGATGCATCCAGGTCGCGGCCACCTTGCCTCGGCGCCAACCGTCCCCGGAAGCCTTTCCCCTGGCCGTCGCCCGATCGAAAAGGGGGTCCCATCCCCGGGGCGGCGCCTCCAGGGTTCCCCAGTGGAATTCGTGTCCCCGCAGGGCGCCCGCACCGGAAAGCCAGAAATCCCCGGCCACATCCACTTCCACGTGCCCCAGGGCCGACAACCGCGCCCCCATGCGGGAGCGCGAGCCGAGCACGTCCGCCATGCCGTGCTCCTGGCCCTGCGCGTCCACGATGGATCGGGACAGGAGCATCATCCCTCCGCATTCGGCTAGCACGGGACGGTTTCCGTCGCAGAAGTTCCGCAGATCCTCCAGGTAGGTCGCGTTCCGCGAGATCCTCTGGGCATGGAGCTCCGGATACCCTCCGCAGAGCCAAAGGCCATGGATCCCCCTGGGCAGAGCGCCGTCGCGGATGGGTGAGGTGGGAACCAGTTCCACCCCGGCTGCCTCGAGGGCCTCCATCTGGTCGGGATACCGGAACAGGAAGGCTTCGTCCATCGACACGGCCATCCGGACGGATCCCGGAAGCGGTGCGACGGACGGTGCGGATCGGTCCGCTGCGGAGGATGGAATGTCGGCCCAGGCAAGACCGATCCGTTCTTCAATCGCATCCGCGAGGACGTCGAGGAGGGATTCGGGGATCGACTCGGTGGCCAATCCCAGGTGCCGTTCGGGAAGCGACGGAAGCTCCCCTTCCGCGATCCAGCCCACGAGGGGCGGAAGGCCCCTGGATCCCAGCGCCTGCGACAGAATCCGACCATGGTGGTCGGATCCCACCCGATTGGCCACCACGCCCACGATGGGGGCCGGACCGAAATCCCGCAATCCCTGGACCACGGCGGCGAAGGTCCTGGCTTGCGCACGCGCGTCCAGCACCAGAAGCACCGGCAGATCCAGGATCCGTGCGACATCGAACGTGGAGCCCTCGTCGGAACGCGGATCCACGGAGTCGTAGAGTCCCATCACCCCTTCCACAAGCAGGAATTCCCCGGCCTCTTCGGATTGCCGGGCCAACGAACGGATGTACCCCGGAGACATCATCCAGGGATCCAGATTCCGACAGGCCTTCCCGGAGGCCTTGGCGAGCCAGAGAGGATCCAGGAAATCCGGACCGCACTTGGCCGTCCGCACCGCTACACCTCGCCGCGACAGCGATCTCGCCAGACCACAGGTGACGGATGTCTTCCCCGATCCGGATCCCGCGGCGGCCACCACCAGGCCCTTCACCGCTCCACCCCCACCTGGGAGGGAATGCCTCGCTGGTAGGCGTGCTTCACGCAATCGATCCGCGAAACGGTATCGCAGCGCTCCTGCAAGCCATGGGGAATGCCGCGACCCGTGAGGACCAGGATGCTTCCGTTGGCCTCCATCAGATCGTGGATCTCGGAATCCTCCACCAGTCGGTGCGCCAGGGCCGATCCGATCTCGTCCAGCACCACCATGTCCCAGCTTCCGGATCCCACGGCCACGGCCGCGGAAAGCAGTCCTCGGCGCGCGGCCTCGAAATGGGCAGGCCATTGGGGATTGGTCCTGGGAGGCACGAAGCCCATTCCCGAAACCTCCACATGGGCGCCCAAGGTCGCGAGCAAGGACATTTCCCCGCTGGGACGGCTTTTCACGAATTGCACGACAAGCACCCGCATACCCGCGGCGAGTCCGCGCAGGACCATCCCCGCGGCGGCGGTGGTCTTGCCCTTCCCGTCTCCGGTGAACGCCAGGATGCGGGGAGGTCCCTTCCTGCTCGCTCCGGTGATCCCACGATGCGCTGTGCCCTGAGGGCAGGTCTGTTCGAGTCTCATTCCATCAGCCCGATCCGAGAGGCGTGGACAAAGGGACGCCGCTCTTGCGACGTCGCCTCGGGCAGGTCTCCTGGCTCGGGGTCGCCTGCCCGCCTTCCCGGATCTCTCCAGTGGCTTCTGGGACACGCGTCGCGGCAGTCGCCGCACCCCTCACAGTGGCTGGTCCGCTGCCGGTTTTCACGGCATTCCCGATGTCCCAGGTGGAACTTGCGTTCCTCCCGGAACATCCGCTTTCGCAGGACCCGAAGGTGGCGAGAACTTAATCCACCCACGCCACCCTTGGCAAGCGGATTCCCGCCAAGACCGATCGCACCTGGCTCGGGAGGCAACACGGATTCTACCGTTGGATGCGATGAACGAAATCGTCCTGCCCGTGTTCCTACTCGCCGCAGTGGTCGCTCTTGGGTCCATCGCGGTCGCGCTGCTCCAACGCGCCTCCCGCCTCAAGGCGGAAACCTCCCTCCAACGTTCCCGGGAGGAGATCTCCGGATCCATGGACGAAATCCGTCGCCTGTCCGCCACGCTCGCCAGGACCGAAGCCGAGCGCGACGGCGCGAAGTCCGAGCTGGAACGCCACCTCAAGGGTCAGGCCGAACGCGAAGCCCTGGTGCGAGCGGAAATCGAGAACCTGTCCAACCGCATCTTCGAGGAGAAGACGGGGAAGTTCAGGGAGATCGGGACCACCGCGATCGCCGAGCTGGTGGGTCCCGTGCGGGAGGGGTTGGAGCGCCTGCAGAAGGCGCTCCAGGAAGCCGAGAAGACCGATGCCGCCCGCGAACGGAGCCTCCAGGAGGCGCTGGAACGGGTGTCGCGGATCAACGCCCAGCTGGGAACCCAGGCCGACGGACTGGCCAGGGCGCTCAAGGGCGACAACCGGCTGGTGGGCGAATTCGGCGAGGTCCTCCTGGAACAGCTCCTGGAATTCTCCGGGTTGCGGCGAGGGATCCATTTCATCGAACAGGGGCGGGGCCTGGAACTGGAAGGCCCCCAGGGCCAGCACCTGAAACCCGACGTGGTGGTCCTCCTTCCCGAGAACCGCTGTCTTGTGGTGGATTCCAAGATGAGCCTCGCTTCCTGGTCGGATGCCCAGACGGAAAACGACCTGGATCGCGCCGCCGCGCTCGAGGCCTTCCGCCGTTCCGTGCGCTCCCACGTGGACGACCTTTCCGCCAAGGACTACACCGCCGCCCTGACCGCCTCGGGACGCCAGACGGTGGACTTCACGTTCCTGTTCGTCCCCGTGGAAGCCGCATTCCAGGCGTGCCTGGGCCTGGATCGCGACCTCTACCGCGACGCCTTCCAGAAGAGGATCGTGCTCACCAGTCCCACCACGCTCCTGGCCATGCTCACCACGGTCACCCACACCTGGCGCCAGTACGAGCTGGGGCGCAACGCCGAACGCATCTCGGAGCGCGCGCGCCTGCTCCTTGCAAAGCTCACCGATTTCCTGGCTTCCATGGAAAGCGTGGGCGACCATCTGGACAAGGCCCAGGGATCCTTCCTGGAAGCCCGCAAGCGTCTGGCAGAAGGCCAGGGGAACCTCGTGGGACAGGCCCACAAGCTGGTGGAACTGGGTGTCAAGCGCGACAAGCCCCTGCCCCGCTCCTTCCAGGGCGTCGAGGAGACCGAGTAGTCCGCGCTAGTCCAGACCGCGGATCAGGGCCACCGCCTTCACGGGAAGGCCGGGGATCACTTCCACGGGAACATCCTTTTCCCGCGCCAGGAGTCGCAGGTGCTCGGCTTCGGGATGGTCGGATTCCGACAAGAGGAGCCTCTCCGGTATCCGGCGCAGGAGGACCCGGGTGGATTCGCCCAGCCCCGGCTTGGCGAAGTTGCGGTTCCTTGCGGACGGAAACCGTCTGGCCAGGTCATCCAGCATGGATTCCATCGCTTCCCGAAGGAGGCGTGACCGGGGACTCCCCGACCGCAGGGGCTGGGGCAGCCCCTCCAGGGGGATGCGGACGGATTCCTCCTCGATGCGGTCGACGAACCATCCGGATCGATCGAAGGGGGCCAAGGCGTCCAAGCGCAGGCAGCCGTGGAACTCGCCGGGTCCCGAGTGGTCCTCGTGGAGGATGGTCCGGCTCACCAAACCGCTCACGGTGGAGTTCAGGAGCGAGGATGGGATCAGGAAGTCCTCGGCGGAAGCGGCGACTTCGGCGCTTCCGGAAAGGTCGGCCACGGTCCATACGCCGGTCCCGACCGCCGTGCCGTGCTCGGCGTTGAAGGACTCCACGGATGCGGCCAATTCCCTGGCGATGGTTCCCTTGCCCGTCCAGCCGTCCACGAACACGATCGATTCCGCGGGGTATCCGCATTCCAGGATGTGGGACAGGGCGTTGCGGTCGATCCCCCGGTCGCGCACGATGCTCACGGAGAAATGCGCGCAATCGCGGCCGAACCGCTTGGTCAGGATCCGTCGCAGGATGACGCCCATCGGGGTTCCCGCCCGCGCCAGGGACACCACGACGATCCTCCCGCAGATCCGTTCGTCCATATCGCGGGCCAGGAGCAGCAGATGCGCGGCCAACCGCGCCCCCTCGCGCTCCACGGCCTCGAGGAAGAGCCGCTGGTAGCGCTCGGTCGGCGGCGATTCCGCCGAGATCATCTGGGAATAGTGGCGCGCACCCGATTGGATCAGGCGTTCCTTTTCCTCCACCGACACCGGTGCGAGGTCCACGACTTTCAGGAGGAAGCGGCAATCTTCCGGCCGGTAGGACCCCGAGAACCAGCGCTCAGGCATCGGAGGGTCGGGTCAACCGTTCCCGCACGATCTGGGAGCGGGCGGGAACCACCAGGTAGTCGCAGGAACGCATGAAGGGAAGATCGGTGAGGCTGTCGCCCACGCCCAACAGGAGGGCTTCCGGGGGAAGGTACCGCGATCGCACCCACTCCACGGCGAATTCCTTCCCGAGCCATCCGGGAAGCAGGGCGAGGTTGTTCCCGTTGCGGTGGATCCGCAGGTCCGTTCCGTGGATTTCCTTTGCCAGCGAACGCTCCAGGGAATCCAGGTCGGAAAGATCGCCGGATCGGCTCTTGGCCAGGAAGTAGTGGATCTGGTGGTGTTCCCCCACCAGACGCGCCTTCAGGTCCAGGTGTTCGGCATGGATCCTGGCCTGGATCCGTTCCAGGAGGGTTTCCAGGACCTCGCGGGAGCCTTCCGCCCAGGCCTGGACGCGATCGGCCCATTCCCGGTCCAAAGCCCCGCCAGGATCCAGGACCACCGCCCCGTGGGCGGCGATCCGGACATGGTCGAACTCCAGCCTCACCCTGCCCAACGCGCCCAAGTCGCGGGCGGTGGTGGGGATCACCGTCCCCATGGCCCGCATCGCCTCCAGGAAGGTCCGCTGCCTTGCGTTGGAATAGCTCAACGGAGAGCCGTCCTTCAAGAAACCAACTGGCTCCAGATGATCCCCCTCGGCGCACTTGTGGAGGGTCTGGAACAAGGTGTCGTCCAGATCGACGAACACGAACGTCGGGAGCGTCATGGCGCGGCAAGTCCCAGGACACGCGCCCCGAGCATGCCGGGAAGTCCATGCGAGGCGGGAAGATCGCCCGCGACCTCGTAGCCGATCGCCACCTGGTGGTACTGTCCAGGCCGGACGTTGTAGAGGAAGTTGGGGATCCCCTCGCCATGGTGGTCGCCGAAAGCCAGGACGCTTTCGATCGCGTGTCCGGTCAGGATGGGCGAACGGGTGGTGGATTGGAACCGCACGTCCCATCCTCGCTCCTCGAGGGTGCGGGCCAACAGGAACGGGACATGGTGGAATTCGCCGGTCCCCAGGACAAGAACCGGCATCGCAGCCGGAGTCCCGAACCCTTCGAGCCAGGCAGGCGGGACCGTGGACGGCGCCAGGATGCCGCGCCGCGGTCCACCCGGCAGGGGAGGCACGCGCGCGACGGGTCGGGCGGGCACGGATGGCTCGGCCGGGGGCAGGACGAATCCGGTCGTCGGCTCGAAGCGGTATCGCCCCCGCAGAAGGCTGGTCCGGCGCACATCCAGGGGAAAGCCCTTCCACAGCTCGTTCCAGGTCTCCTCCGACACCCAGTCGGTGAGGGTGACCACCACCACGCGCCGCAAGGCCGGATCCCGCTCCAGGAAGGCCCTGGCGATCTCCCTCATGGTGCGCCCGGTGGAGATCTCGTCGTCCACCAGCATCAGGGTGCGGGCGTGGTCGAACCTCTCTCCCGCCTGGACTCCGTCCGGCTGGTACAGGAGGTGGTCCACCGCGTGGGAATGCGCCTCCTCGAAGCGGAAGGCGAGCGGAGCGTCCAGTTCCAGGCGGGTGGAATGCAGGAAGAGCGCCTCGGTCCCGCTGTGGACCAGGGCTTCCCATACGCCCTCTCCCAATCCCGTGGCCGTCTCGCACAAGGCCAGGCAGACGACCGGCCCCTCCGTCCCGACTTGACGGATCTTGTCAGCAAGGTCGGCGTAGGCGCGCGACATGACGGACGGGCGGGCCGGGATGTGCTTTCCCAACACCTTGCTCACGAAAAGGAACCGCCGCTTGGGGTTGTTCCGGGAAGCGAAGCCGCAGAGATCGTCCAGGTTCCAGTCGGACCGATCGACCCGCACGGAAAGGATGCCGCCATGGAGGTCGATCTCGCGCGCGAGCGCGCTCAAGGCTCTTCCGCCAATCGATCCAGCACAACGGCCTCGCGCACCTCCCCTACCCAGAAATCCGTGCGAGGGGTGGGCACCGTCGACGGATCCGCTCCCAGCGCCAGACGCAAGGCCCAGTAGGGATAGGCGACTCCCGCGGCGAGCGTGTAGCGGATGCCGCCCGAGGGGCGCGCGTTGATCTCCAGGACCACCGGAACGCCGTCGAGCGACCGGAACTGCGCGTTGAACTGGCCATCCAGGCGAAACCGCTCGGCGAGGACCGACACCTGGTGGTGGAGGCCGGGATCGTCGCAAACGTACTGCCAGCTGCGCGTCGCCTTGCCCTTGCGCCGGATGGTGCAGCAGACCAGCTTCCCGCGATGGGCCAGGCAGTCCACGCTGTATTCGGGTCCCGGGAGGTAGGTCATGACCAGGTGCTCGGCCACCTCCGGCTGGGCGAACACGTCCTCGATGGCTTCCAGCTCCGAGGCGTTCGACCGATGGCTGTGGTCCAGATCCTCGGATCCGCCCAGGATCCGGAAGCCCTGGCCGTAGATGCCCTTGCAGGGCTTGATGCAGACGCGTCCGCCTTCGGAAGACAATTCCCGAACCGCTTCCCGGAACCCCGCGAGATCGGAAACCCGACGGTACCCTCCCAGCGGGAGTCCCGTCCCCGCCAGGCTGTCCAGGAATTGTCCCTTGTGGTCCAGCAGATCCAGCGTTTCCGCCTGGGCGCAGACCATCAGGCGCGTCCCGATCTCCTCGAACCTATCCCGGATCCGCGCCACGGCGCGGCACCCGCGGGTGGGCCAGAAGAAGTCCACCTTCCGCCGCCGGCAGACCTCCAGCGCCCACAGCGCGTAGGCGTCGGAATCCGCGGTGGAGAAGTCGCGGAAGCACTCGTCGGCGAACTCGAACGCCGGAAAGCGTTCGTCGTCGTGGCTCACCAGCAGGGAGAACATGCCCGCCCTGTCCGCCTCACGGATGGAACGCGACAGGTGCCAGGCCGAGGCGAACCCCTTGTTCAGCCAGATCTTGATCTTGGACACTCCGGATTTCCTCTTGTTGGATCAGATCGCGTCGGAGGGAGCCGGTCGCGTCCCGAAACGGTCCGCGGCGATCACCACGGTCCGCGCCCAATTCAGATGCGTCGCGGGCTCGCACATGGAGTCCTGGAAGCGGAACACCGCCGTGGACCCGGCCTGGAGGATCTTCACGGCGGCATCGAGTTCGGCCGGATGCACGCGATGGAATTCCTCGATGCGTCCCACCTGGTCGGGGTGGATCGCCGCCTTGGGACACAATCCCCAGTCGCGATCGATCTCGAGCTCCTCGGAAAGCGTACCGGCATCGTCCAGGTACTCGAAGACGGGAGCCGCCAGTTGGAACCCCCAGGGTCGGAACCACGTCACCAGGCGGGCGATCACGTCGCCGATCGGAGTCTGGTAGACGGTCTTGCCACGAGGGCGCCGCAGCCCCAGGAGCGACAGGAGATCGTTGCCGCCGATCCGCAGGCACGCGATGCGGCGACGGATTCCGTCATCCGACATCAGGCGTCGCAGCTCCGTCATGGACGATTCGCTGAAGGCCTCGCGGGTCTCGAGGGTCGGCATGAGAAGGTGCCTGGTGCCTTCCAGGAGGGACCAGTAGGCGGGGAAGTTCCCGGCATGGACCTTGGGCAGGACGAATCCCGTCAACAGATGCGACCCCGGCATTTCAAGCACCCGCCGAAGGACCATCGGATCGCGCACCCGCACGAACCAGTTCCGGCCCGCCTGGGGTTCCAGGATCGAAAGCGCCGCGGCCAGGTTCTCCAGCGCGCGGGGAAGATCCGAAACGTCGATCGCGTCCTCGGTGCAGAAGATGATGCTGGACACGTCCCCGAGACGTTCGCCCCGGACCACCGACACCAGGTCGCGGACGGCGGGAACGTACAGGCAAGCCCCGAACCGTCGGGCATCGGGTGCCGATTCGAACCCCTCCATCGCAGGCACTCCTTCGCGGCGTTTCACGAGCGCGGAGCGATCTTCGACGCCAACCAGGACACGAAGCTTCCCCGGTTGCGCGAGCAGACCACCACCTTGCCCTGGCCGGAGAAGCGCAGGACGATGCCTTCGCCGCTGGTCATGGAATTCACCAGATTCCCCAGCATTCCGGAATTCTGGTTGGTGGCCGTGGAAATCCGGTACTGGAGGGTGCGATCCCAGGCCACCACATGGCTGTTGTCGATCACCACTTCCTTGCCGGGATTCACGTCCAAGGTGAACACCGACCCGAATCCGGACACCACCAGTTGGCCGCTGCCGGAGGTCTCGCCGATGAAGAAGCCACCCGATCCGGCGAAGAGCGCGTTGCCCAGGCTCTGCATGCGGGCGGTCACCTGCACGCTGGATGCGGCCGCGACGTAGGCGCCATCGGCCAGGCAGTATTGGCGGGCACCCACGTCCAGGATCTGGATGGCTCCGGGAAGGGTGGGTGAAAGCAGGCAATCGCCGGGGCCACGTTCGGCCTTGATGCACTGCTGGAAGAACGATTCACCGTTGGTGAGGCGTCGGAACAGGGCCTGCATGACCCCGCCTTGCACACGTCCGGTCAGGTCCAGGTTCGCCTCCATCATCACCATGGCGTCCGATTCGCACCAGATGGATTCACCTTGGGCTAGCGACACATGGAGGAACGGATCGTCTTCTCCGATGATGGAAAAATTCGGCATGGCAGGCTCCTGGAATTTGGAATTTGAAACTGGCCTCCCCCGGTTGGACGGGAGAGGCCGGCTCGATCAGATGTTGACGCCGAAGCTCTTGGCCAGCGCACCCAGGCCGCCGGCGAATCCCTGGCCAACGGCCCGGAACTTCCAGTCGGATCCCGCACGGTAGATCTCGCCGAACACCAGCGCGGTCTCCACGCTGTAGTCCTCGGACAGGTCGTAGCGGACGATCTCGGCGTTCGAGTCGGCGTTCACGCAGCGCACGAAGGCCTTGGCGATCATCCCGAAGTTCTGGCGCTTGGCCTCTGCGTCGTGGATGGTCACGCAGACCGCAACCTTTTCAATATCGGCGGGCACCTTGGCCAGGTCCACCACCACCACTTCGTCGTCGCCGTCGCCCGCACCGGTGCGGTTGTCGCCCATGTGCTCCACGGCCCCTTCCACCGACTTGGGCTGGTTGTAGAAGATGAAGTCGTGGTCCCCGCGGACCTTGCCGGAAGCGTTCAGCAGGAACGCCGTCGCGTCCAGATCGAAGGCGGCGCCATCGGTGGCACGCACGTCCCAGCCGAGACCCAGGAGGATCTTCTTGAGTCCGGGAGCTTCCTTGTTCAGGTTGACGTTGCCGCCCTTTTGGAGTTCGATGGCCATGGTTCCTCCGCATCGTTCGTTGCAGATGGTGGTTGGACGCGAAACCACCTGCGCAGGATGGGGATTCATCCCTGGCAGTCTCGCCTGATGCTGGAATCTATCACGAGGGGCTCGACAACGTCAAGCGATCGACGCCCGTCGTGACCGACTTGTGACGAGGCCCGTCGAAGGGCCACGTCGTCTCAAAGATACCGCTGGAGCAGATCGATGATGTTGTCGCTGGAAAACGCCTGTCCGACGGCCTGGAAGTCCCATTCGGACCCGTTGCGGACGATTTCCGCAAACAGCAGGGAACACTTGTTCTCGGTCTCGGGTGAGGCCCCCAGGCTGAACCGGGCCAGTTCCACGTTCTGGGCGTCCACCGCGCGCACGAAGGCGTTCTGGATGCCGGTGAAGGTCTGCCCCTTCTGGCGCCCCTGGTAGATGAACACCGCGATCACGATCTTCTCGTACTGCGCGGGCATCTCGGCGAGATTCACCACGATCTGCTCGTCGTCGCCCTCTCCCGCACCGGTGCGGTTGTCGCCGGTGAGCCAGATCTTGCCGGAGGGATGGGCCATGTGGTTGAAGAACACCACGTCCGAGCCCTTGAGGGTGGAGCGATCCCCCAGGTTGTTCACCTTTCCGTTGGGTCCGAGCAAGAACGCCACGGCGTCGAGATCGAACTCCTCCTGGCCGCCACCCATGAGCCTCTGGAAGAATCCCAATTTGCGGGGTGCCACGTCCCATCCCAAACCGATGGTGATCTTGGAAAGGGAACTGGTGGATTTGGCGAGGTTGAGTTTTTCACCCTTTTGCAGATTGACAGCCATTGGGAACTTTCCAGAGAAGGGGGCGGAGGGCTGTTGGCGACGGAAGATGGCTCCGCCAACATCGTCCCCTCGTGATGGAGGGGAACGCGCAAACGATAAAAAAACACCCCAAAGCAAGCTGCGGGGTGTTTGAAAGGTCCACCATCCACCTCCCCGGGAACGCCGCCCATCGGCCGATCAGGCCTGGAAGGCCCCTCGGACGATGGATCCTTCCGGAGCGCCCCGAAGATGGGATCGCGGCCAGGATCCAACCACGCCCAGGCCATGGGCCGCATGGACCGGCCAGAACGGATCCCGGAGCAAGGCCCGGCCCAGGAACACCACATCGGCGGAGGCTTCATCCAGGATGGCCTGTGCCTGTTGCGGCTCCGTCACCAACCCGACGGCTCCCACCGCCAATCCGGATGCGTCCCTCACCTGTTTGGAGAACGACACCTGGTAGAGCGGAGCGAGCGGAATCCTGGCGTCGGGCACCATGCCACCGGTGGAGACGTCCATCAGATCCACTCCTTCGCTCCTCAGAAGCTTGGCCAGCGCGCAGGTTTCTTCCGGAGTCCAGCCTCCCTCCACCCAATCGGTGGCGGACACCCGCACCAGCAGTGCCTTGGTCGTGGGGACCACCGACCTCACGGCACGGACCACCTCCAGGACCAGACACGTCCGCCCCTCGAAGGCTCCCCCGAAGCGGTCTGTGCGATGGTTGGACAGGGGCGACAGGAATTGATGCAGCAGGTACCCGTGGGCGGAATGGACCTCCATCACGTCGTACCCGGCCCGCACCGCGCGCTTGGCGGCATCGCGGAAGGCATCCACCACCGCGGCGATTTCCGGCTCGGAAAGGACGCGAGGCTGGGGATGCCCCGAGCCGAAGGCGATCGCAGAAGGCCCCACCGGAAGCCAACCCCCATCCTCGGCCCCCACCACACCCGGCTTGGCCCCGAAAGGCCAGGTGGATCCCTTCCGTCCGGAATGGGCGAGCTGGATCCCCGCGGCGGCTCCATGGGCATGGATGGCCCCGACGATCCGCGAGAGCGAAGGGATGTGATCGTCCGACCAGATTCCCAGGCAAGCGGGAGAAATGCGCCCTTCGGGGACCACCCCGGTGGCTTCCTGGACCACCAGTCCCGCGCCTCCCATGGCCAAGGTTCCCAGATGGATCAGATGGGAATCCGTTGCCATCCCGGATCCTGGGCTTCCGTAGGTGCACATGGGTGATGCCGCGATGCGGTTGGGAAGTCGGATTCCACCGATGGTCAAAGGCTCGAAAAGGCCAGGCATGGAAACGTCTCCTGAGGAAATGGAAGGATAAGGGCCGCCTTCTTCAGGTCAGCGGGCGGCGACGGAGGATGCGCCCAGGATTTCCGAACCGCGGAACATGCCTCCCGCGTAGAGGGTGTCGTTTCGCTTGAGGGAATCCACGACGCTCGCGTCCTTGCTGGAAAGGATTTTGCCTTGGGCGTCCAATGCCACCAACTGGAAGAAAGCCCCCTCCGGAAGAGGACGCTTGCCCGTTCCCGCGATCTGGAAGTTGATCCGGAAGATCCCCTTGTGGAAGTCGGGGATCCCCACCGAAGCACGAGCGAAATTCACGGGCAAGGTGTCCGTCGAGGTACCCAAAGCCACCGGCTGGCGCGCCCCCTTGCCTCCCAGGACGGCCTCGATGTCGGTCATCGCCTTGTCGATGATCGCGTGTTCCTTCTTCCCGAATTCCACGGATTTGGCCACATCGGTGGTGGCGGCCTGCTCTGCGCGGTTGGCTTCGATGTCTTTTTCGGCCTGGACCCCGATCTCCAGGACCTTCCCCAACGGATCCTGGGGCTGGCTCTTGCAGCCGGCCAGGACGAAGGTGCCTGTCAACGCCAAAGTGATCGCGCGCATGGTCTCTCCTTTGATCCCAAAGTTCCCGCGACGCGGCGAAGCTTCCCTGCGACGCCGACGACGCCTAGCGAATGGTAGCTTCCGGATGCCGCCATCGAGCTCCCGGCGGAGGACACCCGGAAGACCTAGCCCGCGATCCACCACAGGGTGGCGGACGCGACCGCACCCCACAGCAGTACGGCCAGCGCCAGGACCTTCCATCCGAGCTTCCGGATGGTATCGATCGAAAGCCCGGTCCCGACCAGGAAGAGCGCCACAGCCATGCCGCGACGGGCGACGCCGGTAGCCAACGGCGCGATCCCCGCCAACGGCGGAACGAAGTGCCGCAGCAGAGCCAATCCGAAGAATCCGACCAGAAACCATGGAACACTGGCGCAAAGGCCCCCTCGATCGCCCCGAGGCGCCAGCGCGAGCCCCAGAAGGAACGCGACCGGCACGATCCAGAGCGTACGCGCGAGCTTGGTCGAAAGCGACAGCGCGAGCGTGTCGTCGCCGAAACGCGCGGCGGCGGCGACGACCGAGGAGAGGTCGTGCAGGGCGAGCCCGCTCCACACGCCGAACACGCCGGGAGCCATGTCGAGGCGATGGGCCAGGAACGGGAACAGGTACAGCCCCACGGCATTGAGCAGGAACACCACTCCCAACGACGTGCCCATCTCGTCTTCGTCGGCCTTGATCGCCATGCCGGCGGCGGCGATCGCCGATCCGCCGCAGATCCCCGTACCTGCGCAGACGAGAACGGCGACACGTCGCGGAATGTGCAACCACCGCGCCAGCGCGAGTCCCAGCGCGAAGCAGAAGACCAAGGTCGCCAACGACAGCCCCAATCCATCGAACGCGGTCGCGAAGAGAACCGCTGGATCGGTTCCCAATCCGAGCAGGATCACCGCCCCTTGCAGGAGCGGTTTCTGCCACCGCCGGATTCCTTTCGGGAACTGGATCCACGGAAGCGCGGCGGAACCGAGTCCAAGCGCCAGGGCCAACCAGGGAGACAGGAACGATACGGCAACCATTCCCGCAATCGCAAGCCCCGTCGTCGGATCCGACTTCATCGCGTTCCTCCCTGTCGCCATGGGCTTTCTGCCGGCGACGGGAAAAAACATATGCGCCGGATCCATAGATCCCTAATACATGTTTATCATCTATTCCATGCCTTTGGGATATGCATTGAACCTTCACCACCTGGAACTGTTCCTCGCGGTCGTCGTGGATGGCAACGTCAGTCGTGCCGCACTCCGCATGGGAGTGAGCCAGCCCGCCGTTTCGCGCCAGATCCACGAGCTCGAGGAGTCGCTCGGATTGCCGCTGCTGGAACGCCTTCCCCGCGGGATCCGCCCCACCGAGGCGGGCGTCGCCCTCGCCACCCACGCGAAGGCGATCTTCTCGATGCGCGAACGCGCCGCGCGCGACATGGAGGAGCGCCGCGACGGACTCGCAGGACGCCTGTCCATCGCGGCCAGCCGCACCATCGGTTCGGCACTGCTTCCGGATCTTCTCGCGCGTTTCCGTACCGAGCAACCGGGACCCACCTTGCATGTGGAGATCACGAACACGCGAGGGGTCGAAGCGCGCCTGCGCGAGGGGACCGTCGAACTTGGACTGGTGGAAGGGAGCGTTTCCGAGGAATTCGAGTCGGAATCCTTCGCGCGCGACGAACTGGTGGCGGTGGCCGCACCGACCCTGCTCGGTTCGAAGAAGGCTCCGCGGGACCTCCGCGGCTTCTGCCAGCTTCCTCTTGCCCTGCGCGAGGCCGGATCGGGAACGCGGTCCTTGGTCGACCAGCGCATGGAGCAGGCCGGCGCGAAGATCGAACCGGCCTTCGTGCTCGACGGCAGCAACGCGATCCGCGCCTTCGTCGAAGCGGGCCTGGCCGCGTCCTTCCTGCCGCGCATCGTGGTCGCCTCCAGCCTGGAACGCGGCACGATGGTCGAAATCCCCTTGAAGGACACGCTCCTCGAACGCGAATTCCGCTGGATCAAGCGCCGCGGACAGCCTCTGGGACCGGCCACATCCGCGTTCCTCGCGATCCTCGAAAGGCTCCGACGCGACCTTGGGCGCAAGCGAGCGAAGTGAACCGTCCAGGCATCGCGTCGCTACCGGACACCAATGGTGGAGCGCCTTCCCGTCAGTCCCGGCGCAGCCAAGCGGCCACCCGCACCAGCCCCACCATGGCCGGAACTTCCACCAAGGGCCCGATCGTAGCCGCGAACGCCGCACCGGAGGTGAGACCGAACGCCCCGATGGCCACCGCGATGGCCAGCTCGAAGTTGTTTGACGCGGCCGTGAAGGACTGGGTCACGGTGCGGCGATGGTCCAACCCGATGCACCGGGACAACCACCAGGCGATGGCGAACATGGAGACGAAATACACCCCCAGTGGAAGGGCAACGCGGACCACCTGAAGCGGTTGCGCCAGGATCCGCTGCCCCTGCAGGGCGAACAGGACCACGATGGTGGCCAGAAGCGCCACCAGCGTGACGGGTGCGAACCGGGCGTTGAAGCGCGCGAGCGCGGCTTCCGAAGTGTTGCGCGCCACGATCTGCCGGAGGGCGAGCCCCAGGGCGAACGGAAATCCCAGGTAGAGCGCCACCGAGGCCGCGACGTCGCCCATGCCCACCGACACGACCTGCCCGGGAATGCCCACCACGGGCGAGGCCACCGACAGGAAGAACCACGCGTAGCCTCCGTAGGTCAGGACCTGGAAGAGGCTGTTGAAGGCCACCAGTCCCGCTGCGTCCTCGGGCGATCCCCCGGCGAGCTGGTTCCAGACCACCACCATGGCGATGCAGCGGGCCAGTCCCACCAGCACGAGTCCCGCGAAGAGATCCGGCGAATCCCGCAGGAAGAGCCAGGCCAGGGCGAACATGAGAAGCGGCCCCACGAGCCAGTTCAGGAGCACCGACATGCCCAGCGCCTTGGCATCCGAGAACACCCGAGGAAGCTCGGAGGGTTTCACGCGCGTGAACAGCGGAACCATCATCGCCACCAGTCCAACCGCGATGGGGATGGAGGTGGATCCGACGGAAAACGTCGACAACGCCGAAGCGATCCCGGGGACCCACCTCCCCAGGAGCAGGCCGGCCCCCATGGCCAGCGCGATCCACAGGGTGAGCCACCGATCCAGGAAGGACAACCGACCGACCTCCATCAGCACGCCCCGGATTCGGAGGCCCCGCAGCAGGAGCTGGTCTGGTGCCAGGGGGGATTCTCGCTGGCCAGGCGGAGGTCGTCGCCACCACCGGGTCCATTCCCCGGTCCACGATCCTCGTCCCCAGCGCTCCCGCCGCCGCCCGAGCGAGGCTTCACAGCGGAGATGTCCGCCGAGACGATGTAGTCGGAGAGCCTTTCCCCAGGCGGCAGGAGCGACCGGATCCGGCGGTACAGGTCGTCTTCCATTTCCTCCATGGCCTCCACATATCCGCCCTTCGGGACGATGGCCACCTCCACGAGGCCCGCGTCCATCGCCTGCTGCCGGATTTCGTCCACCAGCGCCGCGCCCGCCACGCATCCCACCAGGGCCTCGGAGAGTTCGCGCGCCTTGGGCGGCAGGGGTTTGAGCAAGGAGAGGTCCGAGATCGCCACGCGTCCACCCGGCTTGAGCACCCGGGCGATCTCGCGCCACACCTGGGGCTTGTCCGGGGAGAGGTTGAGCACGCAGTTGGAGACCACCACATCGACGGATGCGTCCGCCACCGGAAGATGCTCGATCTCCCCCAGACGGAATTCGGCATTGGCCAGGCCCGTGCGTTCGGCGAACGCCTGCGAATTGCGACGCGCCTTGGCGAGCATCGGGGCGGTCATGTCCACGCCGATCGCCCTTCCCGAAGCTCCCACCGCCTGGGCGGCCAGGAACACGTCGAACCCCGCGCCCGATCCCAGGTCCAGGACGGTCTCCCCCGCGCGCAGGGACGCGATCGCCTGGGGATTCCCACAGGACAGACCCAGGTTCGCGCCTTCGGGAAGACCTTCCAGGACCGCGGGGTCGTATCCCAGCTTCACGACCAGTTCGCGGGCGGCCTGGGGCGAGGAACCGCAGCAGGAAGCACCGCCGCAGCACCCGAGGTCGGAATCGGCGATCGCACCGTAGCCTTCGCGCACCTTGGCGCGGATCTGTTCTTCCATGGACAGGTTGGACATAGGATCGGTCTCCAATTCAAGGGAAGCTGTTTCCAGGAGTATTCCTGGGCGAGAACGGTATGGCCATGTCCGGCCTTCGATACAACGGGCCGCCCTTCGATACAGCGCCGTGGGCGCCACTCAGAGTCTGTGAAAGGATCCTCCGCCTGCCCTTCGAGACGCCCATTTCATGGGCTCCTCAGGACGAACGGAGGATTGCGCCGCCGATTATTTCACAGGCTCTCAGGCAACGGACATGGCAGCGGATTCAGATCGATTCAGGAAATCGCGCCGGGAAGGGTTTCCACCCAGGAGCGGATCTGGTCGCGCACGCGGCGGTAGGGCTCCAGTTGTTCCTCCTCGGAAGCCCCCTTGGCCGCCAGCTCCCGGGCCAGCTTGGGAGGGTCGTCGAACCCCTTGTGCACGCGGCGGACCTTGCCGGGAAATACGGGACAATTTTCATCTGCATGGGCGCACACGCTCACCACGACGTCCAGACCCGTATCCAGGTACTTGGCGATGTTGTCCGAAGTCTGCGAGGTGACGTCGATGCCCACCTCCGCCATCACCTTGACCATGTTCGGGTTCAGGCCGTGTGTCTCGATTCCCGCACTGTAGACGTCGTACAGATCGCCCTTGAGGTGGCGGGTCCAGGCCTCGGCCATCTGGGAGCGGCAGGAGTTCCCGGTGCACAAAAACAAAAGCTTGGTCTTCATGGACAGCATCCATCCTTCGCGCAAACGATTTTTGTCCTGGCGGACTTGGGCAGGTTCGCCATCGCCCAGGCCAGAGCCTGGGAAGCGGCGGGGTGGGGATCGGTGTCGGCGAGCCGGAAATGCATCCAGCGCCCGTCCTTGCGGGAATCCACCAGGCCGGCCCGCTTGAGGATGGCCATGTGGTTGGACACGGTGGACGAGGACAATCCCATGGCCTCGGTGAGGTCGCACAGGCAGAGTTCGCCGTGGACGAGCAGTCCCAGCGCGAGCAGACGCTTGGGCTCCCCCAGCGCGGAGGCCACCTCGGCGAGCTCCTCCAGGGTCGATTCGTTTCGACGTTTCGTCATATATCGAAATATAGCGTCGCCGGCCGGAAAGGACAACATCGAAGGTGTTTCATCCCCGTTTCCCGCCCGTCCACGGAGGCGCCATCCCGAACAAGGAAACTCGATCCGTCAGAGCAGCCAGCGGGCGAGCATCCAGATTCCGGCAACCACCATTCCTCCCGCCGAGATCCGGTGCAACCAGACGGCCACCTTCCTGGTGGCATCGAACAACCTGGCGATCCAGGAAGTTCCGAACCCCGCTGCGACGGTCAGGGCCAGGACGGGCAGGGCGGTCGCGAATCCATAGGGAACGACCACCAGAAGCCAAGGTTCGGTCACCGCGGCCAGGGGCACCACCGACCCGAAGAAGATCCCCGCCGATACGGGGCAGAAGGCCCATGCCATCACCATTCCCAACCCGAACGCGCCGGGAATGGCTCCGAGCGGTCCGAATCGATCCTTCCATCGCTGTCCATCGATGCCCACACCCGCCCATCGGATCCACGGCGAAAGCGCGAGGAGGATCCCTCCGACCAAGAAGACGATCCCCATCACCGGCTCCGCATTGGACTGGATCCGACGGACCAGGGGGCCCAGTCCCTGCAGCCCGAGGGATGCGAGACCTGCCACCACGACGTAGGTGGTCGACCGCCCGAACGCGAAGGCGGAGCCGACGACGAGGCCTCGCCTCGCGCCTCCCGCCTGTCGAACGAGGACCGAAACCGCAGCCGCATGGCTGGCCATCGGACAAGGAGACACCGAGGTCAGGATCCCCAGGCCGACGGCGGCCACCACGGGCAGTTCCCCGAGGTTCACCGAGCCGCCTCGAGGAACGCGATGGTTTCCGATTTGACGTACCTCGCGAAGGCGGTCGAATCCCTCAGGTTCCTCCAGGTCTCCTTCAGCTCCTTGAATCTGGACATCCTGCCTCCCCGGGTTTCCACCAGGACCAGCGCCTTGGAGGCGAGTCCGAACCGATCCGCCAAGGCGCTTCCTTCCGGCGTATCCATGTTGCGGGTCTGCCATGCCAGTCGACCGGTCCCGATGGAATCGGCCAATCCCGTCTGGATGGCGACCTTGGACCATCGTTCCAGCTTCAGACAGGAGGGGCAGCGGAAGTCGCCGTGGAAGTAGGTGGCCGTGACCACCACCGCCTGCGACGGCCCCACCTGGGCCCAGGAAGCGGCGGCGAGGAGGACCAGGACTTGGATCAGGTTGCGAGCCACGACGCGACCTCCTTCGCCGACGGAATCCGTCCCGCCACCAGGACTCTTCCATCCTTCACGAGAGCGGGGGTGGACAGCACCCCTCGCTCCAGGATGGAAGGAAGATCCTCCACCTTGAGGATCTCGGCCTGAACGCCGGATTCCTCCACCACCTTCACCACCATCGCATGCAGCTGCTTGCACTTCGCGCAGCCTGTTCCCAGGACTTCCAGCACCATCGGTTGCACTCCTTTCGAGGATTCTTCGGATATGCGGTTCACATCAGCACCGCATTGAAAAGCCAGCCGACCAGGAGGATTCCCGAGGCCACGATCCCGAAGAAGGCGGCCAGGAGACGCGGCTTGAGGACCTTGCGCAGGAGGACGGCTTCCGGAGCCGACAGGCCCGTGACCGCCATCATGAAGGCCAGGGCGGTCCCCAACGCGGCCCCCTTTTCCAGGAGGGCGGAAACCACGGGGATGATCCCGGCGGCATTGGCGTACATGGGGACTCCGATCATCACGGCCAGAGGAACCGACCACCATGCGCCCTTGCCCATGATCGAGGCGAGCAGGCCCTCAGGAGCGTAGCCGTGGATGAACGCCCCCAGCCCCACTCCGGCCACCACCCAGGGCCAGACCTTCCCCACGATCTCCTTCACCGCCTGCACCCCCAAGGACAACCGCTCCACCCAGTCCGTGGCGGGATCCGAGACCACGGTCCCCGAACGCATCGCGGCCACCCAATCCTCCACCTGTCCATCCATGCGCATGGCTCCCAGGATCCAACCACCGGCCATGGCCACGGTCAGCCCCGTGGCCAGATACAGTCCCGCAACCTTCCATCCGAACATTCCCAGAAGCAATGCGAGAGCGACCTCGTTCACCAGCGGAGCCGAGATCAGGAAGGAGAACGTGACTCCCAGAGGAACACCTCCGGACAGGAATCCGATGAACAGGGGGACCGCGGAGCACGAACAGAACGGCGTGGCGATCCCGAGAATGGCGGCCAGCGCGTTTCCCACTCCCGGGGGAAACCTGGACAGGATCCGACGCGTCTTGTCGGCGGAAAAGAAGCTGCGAAGAACCCCCATCGCGAAGACGACCAGGACCAGGAGGAACAGGACCTTGGGAACCTCCAGCAGGAGGAATTCCACGGATGCTCCCAGGCTGGATCCGGGATCGAATCCCAGCATCGAGGCCGCCTGCTTCGCCGCGGCCTGGAGGGACAGGTACACACCCACCCACATGGCCAGGGAGACTCCCAGGACCAGGTTCGCGCGCCGGGCGTTCATGCCGCTTCCATCCTTGCCCGGGCCAGATCGAGGACCTTGCGGAGATTCTCCTCCGAGGCCGGAGAGCTTCCCTTGGCGAAGCCTTCCTCGCCCAGCTCGATGTGGACATATTCCGTCACACCGCTCTGGGCCAGGGCCTTGGCCACGCAACGCACGGCGCATCCGTCGATGGCCAGGATCCTTCCAGCCGACAGGGCGCCGTTGCGGAGGGATTGGACTCCCGCGCCGACACCCACGGCGCACGACATCTTCCCCACCCCTTCCCGCGACAGCATCCTCGCCGCGCGGTCGGCCAGCTCGCCCACGTCGGCGGCACCGGAACACGCATAGAGGATGGTGGCGGGGGCGTTCGAACAACCGTTGCAGGACATGATCGACTCCTTGTGTCTATCTATTGTGTTTTTGCATGATTACGCAATTTACCGGCGCGAAAAAGCCGTTCTTCCCATTCATTCGGAAAGTCCATCCAGGCAATCGAGGAACGAGGGGAGACAAGTGGCCTTCAGACGATAGAACACCATGTTGCCACGACGTTCATCCGTCACCAGACCCGCCTGGCGCAGCTGCACCAGATGCCTGGAGGTGGTGGATATGTCCAACTCCACCTCCGAGGCCATGTCGCAGACGCACTTCTCTCCTTGTCGCAGCGAAACGACCATCCGCAATCGCGCCGGATTGGACAGGGCGGCCAGCACGCGCGCCCGATCCACATACCACTGCTTGTCGTGGTCTTGGACGATGGAAGCGCAGGCTTTGGTCGAACAGCTCATGGATCCAATGTATGCGTTATTGCATGATTATGCAAGATCCTTTTTCCCCCCACCGAAGAAACCGGCGCGACCATTGCCTTACGCCCCTTTCCGACCCGACGCGACAGAACCCTGTAACCTTTCCACCAGGACAAGCATCCAAGCAGGACTGCGGCCCCGATCCGGGCCACCTGAGCATCCATTCCACTCGGAGAGTCCATGTCCTTCTTCTCGAAGTTCCTCGCCTTGTTCGCCCCTGACACCACCTCGCGGCTCCCTCCCATCGAAGTCAAGCAGCTGTTGGCCCTCCCGCCCGCCGAACGCCCCCTCCTGATCGACGTGCGGACGGTCTCGGAGTGGAAACAAGGCCACATCGCGGGCGCGAAGAACATCGACGTCACCGGTGGAGATTTCGATCGGAAGATCCAAGGCATCGCCAAGGAAGCGAGCATTCTCCTCTACTGCCGTTCCGGTGGACGCTCGGGATCCGCACTGTCCCGGATGAAGTCCTTGGGCTACCGGAACGTGAAGCACCTGGGAGGGGGCATCGGCTCCTGGCAGGCCGCGGGATACCCCCTCAGGAAATAGACGGATTCCGTCCAGTCCTTGCGCAGGTTCCGGCGAAGGCGATGGAGAACGGCGGCAGGGAATCACCCAGGCGCTTCGCGGCGCGCCCGAATGGGAGCTCTTGGACCACGGCGACGAAGCATTGGATCCGTCTCCGTTCCATCCGAGCACACTCGTGATACCCAAATGGCATCGATCGGCCCTCAAATGATATTGGACGAGATTCAAACTCGTCACCATTTTGATTCCCATGAACGCCCATTCGGCATCCCGATTCCGCCTTTTCGCCGTGGTCGTGGCCGGAGTCTGCGCCTTCCTGAATCTCTACGCCCCCCAGCCTCTTCTTCCGACGCTCGCCCAGGCGTTCCATGTCGGAGCAGGGCGCATCGGCCTGGTCGTGAGCGCCACGACGCTGGGTGTCGCGCTGAGCGCCCCAGTCATGGGCATGCTCGCCGATCGTTTCGGACGCCGGAGCATCCTCGTGATCTCGCTGTTCGGTCTTTCCATTCCCACCGCCATGGTCGCCACCACCAACTCCCTCGAAGCCATGGTGGCGTGGCGGTTCCTGGTTGGCATCTTCATGCCGGGCATCATAGCCTCGGCCATCGCCTACATCACCGAGGAATGGCGCGAGGACGCACCCAAGGCGGTGGCGGCCTACGTGACAAGCACCGTATTGGGTGGATTCGTGGGGCGGTTGGCCACGGGATTCCTCGCCGAGCACGGCGGCTGGCGTCTCTCGTTCCTGGTCCTTGGCATGGCGACGCTCCTGGGAGCCATCCTGGTACAGCGCTGGCTCCCGGCGTCGCACGGTTTCGTACCGCAAGCGCACTGGTGGCGCGGATTCCTGGACATCGGTCACCACCTGCGCAACCCCGTGCTCGTGGCCACGTACGCGGTGGGCTTCGCCGTGCTCTTCTCGCTGGTCGCGACCTTCACCTACGTCACGTTCCACCTGGCCTCGCCGCCCTACCTCCTGGGACCCGCCCAGCAAGGGATGATCTTCTTCGTCTACCTGGTCGGACTCTTCGTGACCCCCGCTTCGGGAGCCTGGATCCAGCGCTTCGGTGCGGCCCAGGCCGTTCTTGGGGCACTCGCGTTCTCGTGCGTGGGGGTGCTCCTCACCTTGGCGCGTCCTCTTCCCTTCGTGATCGCAGGGCTCGCCTTGTGCTCCTCCGGAGTATTCGTATGCCAAGCGGCCGCGAGCAACTTCGTTGGACAGGCGGCGGACCGCTCCCGATCGGTGGCCGTCGGGCTCTATTTGAGCCTCTACTATGCCGGTGGCAGCACCGGAGCGTTCGTTCCTGGATGGGCATGGGATCGCGCCGGCTGGCCCGGTTGCGTGGCATTAGTCGTCGCGGTGCAACTCCTCTGCGCCGGGATCGTGACGCTCTTCTGGAGAGCTCCCGCCCTGGATGCAGACAAAGCGATCTCCTGAGTCGGAGAGCGAAATAAACCGTGCCCAGCGCCTTCGGAGCCAAAACGAAAACGGCCCGCATCGCTGCGAGCCGTTTCGTGAGTTGGGGTACAAGGATTCGAACCTCGATAGGCGGAACCAGAATCCGCAGTCCTGCCATTGGACGATACCCCAGTCGAGGGGAGAAAATTTATGCGGAGAGGATCCGCTTGTCAAGCCCCCTTGTGAGAACTTGAAGTCCCCCCTTGACGAGAACCAGCGTCGGATTAGATTTGTTGACCCTTCCGGGCAATTAGCTCAGCTGGTTAGAGCGCGCCGTTCACATCGGCGAGGTCACAGGTTCAAGTCCTGTATTGCCCACTCCCAACGGAGGCTTCGCCTCCACACGGGGCCATAGCTCAGTTGGTAGAGCGTTTCGTTCGCAATGAAAAGGTCTGGGGTTCGATTCCCCATGGCTCCATAGAAAAGAAGACCGAGAAAATCTTTTGAAGGCCGGGAAACGCAGTAAAATAGCGGATCCCGGCCTTTTTTCGTTCTGCTTTGCGTCCATCCAAGACCGCCGAAGTGCGGGGTCATCCGACAGAAGTGCGTACTTTTTGCGTACCAACCTTCCTTGTGGCCGCAAAAAGCCTGGAAGCAAGCAAAAACGGTACGCAAAATCGGACCATGGATGCCAAAGCTAGCTGAACCCAAAGCCCCCGTCGTGTTCTCGAACGCGAAGCCCAAGGCGAAGGCCTACCTGATCCCGGATGGAAAAGGTCTTTGCTTGTTGGTCACTCCTGAAGGAGGGAAGCGCTGGGTTTTTCGCTACCGGGTGGAGGGAAAGGAAAAGAAACTTGCCATCAAGGGCGGATATCCTGCCGTTTCTCTCAAAGCAGCAAGAGAAGAAGCCGAGCGGTTCCGGGGCATGTTGGCACGTGGGGAAGATCCCGGCGAGGCGCGGAAGACCGGCATGGAAGAGCTCGCGCAAAAACAGGAGACCGAGCGCCAGGAGGCAGCGAAAGCAGCAGACACCTTCGAGAAGGTTGCCAGAGAGTGGCAGGCCACCACCACCGACCACCTAAGTGCCTACTATGCCCAATCGCTCCTATCGCGGATGGAGAAGGACATTTTTCCATGGATTGGGTCAACGCCCATTTCTGAACTTCGCCCACCGGACATCTTGCTCCCCTTGCGAAAAATCGAGGAACGAGGCGCAAGAGAAACCGCCCATCGGCAACTGGAAACTTGTGGACGCGTGTTCCGGTACGCAGTCGCAACTGGTCGTCTAGAAAGTGATCCTTCTCGAGATCTTCGAGGCGCATTGGCGAAACCCAAGGAAAGCCATTTCGCCGCCCTTACTGACCCACAGGATGTGGCAGGTCTTCTCCGGGCGGTCGAGAGCTATCGAGGTGGCCTGCAAACCCGTGTGGCTCTGATGATGGGGATCTTGACATTCGTTCGGCCAGGCAACCTTCGCATGGCAGAATGGTCAGAATTCGTAGACATGGAAAATCCTGATGCTGCCGAGTGGCGTATCCCCGATGAAAAAATGAAAGTCAAGACCGGGAGACCTTTCGTGGTTCCGCTGTCACCGCAAGTCATAGCGCTCTTGGAAGAATTGCGCCCACTCACCGGAAGAAGTCGGTTTGTTTTTCCCTCGACACGAACCATGTCGCGCCCAATGTCCAACATGACGGTTCTTGCTGCCTTGCGGCGCATGGGTTACTCACCTGAGGAAATGACTGGGCATGGCGTCAGGGCAATGGCGCGAACCATCTGCCATGAAGTCTTGGGGTTCGCTCCTGAGGTCCTGGAAGAGCAATTAGCGCATGGGAAGGCGGGTCCGCTTCGCGGAGCGTACGACCGCACAACCCACATGCCAGAACGACGCCGATTGATGCGAGAGTGGGCGCGGTACTTGGATAGCCTGAAGTTGGCCTGACCATCTGATCTCCCCCCGTTTTTCGGACCACTGGCAACTCGAGTCATCGAACTCAGAAAGGCAGTGGAGATGAAGAAGTCGAGGTTTTCGGACGAGCAGATCGTCGCGACCGTCCAGGAGAGCATGGATTACGGTTGCGGAGGTATTAGCCCGCAAGCAAGCTTCGACGGACACCACCTCAGCCATCTCATCCCATCCCCCCTAGATAGAGGCTAGATTCTTGCCTCCATGTCTGCCCAGCGCCCGCGTGACGGTAGCCACAAATCCGATCAAACGCTTGTCCCCGACCAGGGTCGAGGCTCCCGAACGCCCATAGATGAAATCGGTCCAACGGCTGTTCCGCACCCAAATCCGAACCAACGACCATGAACTCCTCCTCTCTGCTGGCTCGGACATCTGGAAAGTCATTCCCATCGCAGATATCGAGTCCATCACTCAGGGCGGGTTTCTCGGGTTTCCCTTCATCCACATCGTAACCCGATCTGGAGGTCACACGGTCGTGCGTGGCGAAACGGCACCGGTGATCGAAGCGCTTCGCATCCAACTGGAAGACCTTGCTGGTCGTTGCTTCCGACATTCCGAAGCATCGATTGCTGGGACCTACCCCTCATTGAAAACCCTCGAAGGGGCTTGGACCAGAACCGTTTCCGGCCTTGGAAACTCGATTCCTGCGCTCCGCTCCCCTTTCGCCTCCAAACTCCTGGAAAAAAGCCTCCCTCTTGACCAAGTACGAAGCCTTTGGGAAGCCATAGAGAAGCCTGGAGACGCTCGGAACCAGCTTATCCGCAGTCGAATTGAGCTAGAGCTAGTCTCCTTCAAAGAGTATTTCGACACGGTCGAAAAAATGCCGCTTACTCTGGAGCAGCGCGAAGCGTGCGTAGTCGCCGATGACCGACAGCTACTTGTTGCAGCGGCTGGCAGCGGGAAAAGCTCTACCATCACCGCCAAGGTCGGTTACCTGCTGAAAAAAGGTTGGGTCAAACCCGAAGAAATCGTGGTCCTTGCCTTCAACAGCGACGCCGCCAAAGAGATCAAAGAGCGATGCACGGAACGTCTCCGCGAAATCCCCGGAATCGAGAGGGTCACCTGCAGCACATTCCACGCGTTCGGGAGAAACCTAAGCAGAAGCCAATATCCCAACGGACGGATTCCACCAGTTTCTCCGATGGCCACAGGAGAAGGAACAGCTCTCAGGCACTCACTTCTTCGCTGGATCGTTCAAGACCTGATCTTCTCCAGTGGGTCAAACTCAACCGCCACAGCCTTCAAACTACTCCAGGATGTAACCAAAGGAAACGACTCTCCCTCGGTGTCAGTGAAAGCCAATGAAACACGCGCCCCATTCATGACCTTGCGAGGCGAAACGGTCAAGTCGATCCAAGATGCGCAAAACGGCGAAAGCGGCCACCCATCGCGGCTGAAAGCGGCCAGTCTCGCTGGCGGCGTTGGAGCCTTCGGATCTCAATGTAATCAGGTGGCCGGATTG
>Ga0116170_10000087_pt1 | contig 87912 bp, 73 predicted proteins | sample AD_JPNHW1_MetaG_FD_89797 | JGI IMG/M metagenome (GOLD analysis project Ga0116170, IMG submission 89797) | Active sludge microbial communities of municipal wastewater-treating anaerobic digesters from Japan - AD_JPNHW1_MetaG | ecosystem: Engineered > Bioreactor > Anaerobic > Digestate | place... | reverse complement strand
GGCCGATCCGGGCGAAGGCGGCGATGGCCTGATCCAGATCCCCGGTCTCGTGGGCGGCGGAAATCTGCACTCGGATCCGCGCCGCCCCTTTGGCGACCACGGGATAGCTGAACCCGATCACGTAAATGCCCTCGTTCAGCAGGGCATCGGCCATGGCGTGGGCGAGCTTTTCATCATAGAGCATGATCGGCACGATCGGATGCACACCAGGACGGATGTCAAATCCGGCCTCCGTCATACGCGAACGAAAATAGGCGGTGTTTTTCTCCAGTTTGTCGCGCAAATCGGTGGTGCTGGAGAGCAGTTCGAGCACAGCAAGCGTTGCCCCGGCGATGGCCGGAGCCAGGGAATTCGAGAAGAGATAGGGACGGCTCTTCTGGCGCAGGAACTCGATCATCCCGGCATGACCGGCGACACAGCCCCCCATCGCGCCGCCGAGGGCCTTGCCGAAGGTGGTGGTTAGGAGATCGACGCGCCCCTGGACGCCGCAATGCTCGACCGTGCCCCGCCCGGTCTTGCCCATAAAGCCGGTGGCGTGGCTGTCATCGACCATCACCAGAGCGTGGTAACGCTCGGCCAGAGCGCAGATTTCGTCCAGCCGGGCGATATCGCCATCCATGGAAAAGACGCCATCGGTGGCGATCAGCCGGAATTTGGCCGTGGCGGTCTCCTTGAGCTTCGCCTCAAGATCGGTCATATCGGCATGCTGGTAGATCAACCGCTGCGCCTTGGCCAGCCGGATGCCGTCGATGATCGAGGCATGATTGAGGCTGTCGGTGATGATGGCACTCTCGGCGCCCATAAAGGGCTCGAAGACCCCGCCATTGGCGTCGAAACAGGCGGCGTAGAGAATGGCATCTTCGGCACCGAGAAACGCAGCGATCTTGCGTTCCAGGTCTTTGTGGATCTCCAGGGTGCCGCAGATAAATCGCACCGAGGAGATACCATACCCCCAGCGGTCCAGGGCGGCCTTAGCCGCAGCGATCACTTGGGGATGGTTTGCCAGGCCGAGATAGTTGTTGGCGCAAAAGTTGAGGACCTCCCTCCCCCCTTTCACGGCGATCCGCGCCCCCTGAGGAGTGGCAATAACCCGCTCATTCTTGTACAAACCCGCCTGACGGATCTCGTCAAGCCACTGGTTCACTTCCTGTTGCATGATTCCATACATGTGACGTTCTCCACAAATAGACCTCTACTCCAGTTCAAGAACCACCTTGCCGGAATTGCCCGATGCCATGGCATCAAAACCCTGCTGAAAGTCGGCAAATTTCAGCCGATGCGTCAGCACCGGTGCGATATTCAGCCCGCTTTGCAGCATGGTCTGCATCTTGTACCAGGTCTCGAAAATCTCCCGGCCGTAAATGCCCTTGAGATGGAGACCTTTGAATATGACCTGATCCCAGTTGATCTGGGTGGTCTTGGGCAGGATGCCGAGCAGGGCGATGCGGCCGCCATGGTACATATTTTCGAGCATGCTTTCGAAGGCCTGGGCATTGCCGGACATCTCCAGGCCGATGTCGAAACCGACCATGCCGAGCTTTTTGACCGCGGCAGTGATGCTTTCGTCGGCTACATTGACCGCCAGAGTGGCGCCCAGCTTGCGCGCCAGATCGAGGCGGTAGGGATTGACATCGGTGATGACGACATTACGGGCGCCGACATGTTTGCAAATCGCCACCGCGATACAACCGATCGGGCCGGCGCCGGTGATCAGCACATCCTCGCCGACCATGTCAAAGCTGAGCGCGCAATGGGTGGCATTGCCATAGGGATCGAAAAAGGCGGCGATTTCCGAAGGGATGGAGTCGGCGACATGCCAGGCATTACTCGCCGGCAAGCAAAGGTACTCGGCAAAGCAGCCGTCCCGGTTGACGCCGATGCCGATCGTATTGGTGCAGAGGTGGCGGCGGCCGGCGCGGCAGCTGCGGCAGAGGCCGCAAACGATGTGGCCTTCGCCGGAAACCCGCTCGCCGATCTCGTAGCCAACGACGTTCTGGCCCTTGGCCGCGACGATGCCGACAAATTCGTGGCCGATGGTCATCGGGGTCTTGATCGTCCGCTGTGACCATTCATCCCACTTATAGATGTGCAGGTCGGTGCCGCAAATGGCCGTATGGGTCACCTTGATCAGCAAATCGTTGTTGCCGTAGGAGGGCACGGGGACCTCTTCGAGCCAGATTCCCGGGCCTGCCTTCTTTTTAACCAACGCTTTCATTAACATGCCATTCGTCCTTTAGTTATGGAAGAAGCTAAATAATGCTTTTCAAGTCAACATGGCCAGGCATTGTTCGCAAGATTCCTGGCTGGGCCAGACTGCGGGCGATCTAGCGCATCAGGATGATCTTCAGCGGTCGCGCGGGAGAGCCGGCCAACCGGGCGAAATAGATGCCGGTGGGCAACAGGTTTCCGGTTTCATCCCGGCCCTCCCAAACCACACCCGGTGCTCCGCTCTGCCGGCCCGGCACCTCGAGCCGGGCGACTTGTGCGCCGCTGATATTGTAGATCACCAGCTGGCGCATACCCTCTTCTCCTTGCGCTGCCTGGCACGGAATAATGGTCCGGCTGTTGAAGGGATTGGGATAATTCTGCTGCAGGACCCACTGTTCGGGCAGGGCTTCCACCCTGGCGGCCGGTGCCACGCCGCTGCTGATCTCTTCTGTGCCGCCCGATTCGTGATAGCGCGCGGAGAATTCCTGCAGATACAGATTGGCGATGTTGCGGTCGTGAATGATCAATGTATTTTCATCGTTCCGGGTGTTGGCGGCATCGCTCCAGTTATGGGATCCGGTGATGACGATCGGATCGGAATCGGCCTGATCGGCGTCGACGAGAAGGTATTTATGGTGCAGATCGCCGCCGAGAATGTCAAGGTGGACATCCGCGGGCGGTGACCAGGGCGAGGAGCCGGTTCCGGCCATATCCGCATAGACGCTGTAGCCGCTGGAGACGCTCTCCCGGTCGAAAACGCCGCGAATCGTGAATCCTGGCATCTGTGCCCGCTGGTTGCGCATGGCATTGAGGATGGTGCTCTGGGTGAAGGCGAGGATGCAGAAATAGAGCGAATGATCGGCGCCCAGGATGGCCGCGATAATATGGCTTTCGGTGTCATCCGAGGGGCTCATATACTGCTCGATCCAGCGTCCGCCGATGTTGAAGCGGTGCGGCGTATTGTTGGTTTTGTGCGCACCGAAGCGCGAGCGCAGCGGGTCGGGGGTTTCGCTGCTGCTGCCCCACATTTCGTTGAATTCGATGGTGTAGGCCTCACACAGGCTTTCGTCCTGGATCAGGAGCATGTTCTCGCCATTGCGCGTGGCGCCAGCGATGGAGGCGTTGCTCGAACCCGTCCAGAGATAATCGTCGAGTCCGGAACTCGGGTCGCGATGATCGATAATGACGAACTTGTTGTGACTGGCGGCGGTGCTGTCGTTGGCGCCGTAATAGTCGTCAATGACCGGGATGCCCGCCTCCTTGAGCCAGCGGATTTTGTCATTGGATGCGGTGTTCGTCGCGTCATCGGCGATGAATCGGACGCTGACGCCGCGTCTTTTGGCGTTGACCAGAGCTGTGGCGATATCGGCATGGGTGAAGGAGTAATAGTGCACATCGAGCGAGTATTTGGCCTGGTTGATGCGCTGGACGATGATGGTCGATAGATCGGTTTGACCGCGGGCGACCTCACGCCACGCTTTGGAGGCGTCGATAGACTGATTGAAATAGACCGCGATGGTGCCGCTGGAGCGGCCGGACGCGGTGATGAAAAGCAGGGTGTCCGAGATCATGGTGCCGGATGGATCCGTCGACCAGGCGCAGGTGCGGTAGAGGGTCGATGGCTCGAGTCCGTCAATCCGCACGCTGTGACGGGCGGTCAGGACGGAATCGCCGGCGGCACCCAGGCTGAGTGCAGCGCCGCGGCCGAAGCGCACCAGCGAGGTGGCGGGACGGTCGGTCTGCCAGGAGAGCTCGACGGCCGTGGGCTCGATCGCCGATTCCTGCAGCGGCTGAACCAGCAAGGGAGCGCCGCGGGAAATAATGTCGGAGCTGAAGCGGGGCATAATGCGGTAGCCCGCTTTCTTCGGCGGCCGGACACTGGGATCGTACTGGTTGAGCAGGCCGATGAGGTCGAAGGGGCCGTTGGGCAGCACCGGCAGATGCGCATCCGGATCGAGATAGAGCTGGATGGTGCCGGTGGCATCGCTGATCGTATAGACATCGCTGTTGGCGCCGGTAACATGAACGTTGTTGACGCGGATCAGACGACTCTCATCCGGCTCGGAGAGATCGGCGTGAAAGCTGCCGGCTGCGGTGGCGCAATCCAGCAGCAGCGGCTCCGGCAGCGGCTGGTTGGCCGCCAGCAGGGTGATCACCGACGGATCCTTGATGTAGGTCATGCCGCCATTCGCATAGCCGATCGTGCCGGTCAGGGAAACCAGATCTCCAAGATGGAGAGCCGCAAGATCGCTGCGGGAGGAATAGACATTGATCCCCGCAGTGCTGTCCTGCATATAAATATCGAATGTGGTGGCGCTGAACAGGCCGGAAGGCGCTGTAATCACACCGGTGACGGTGACCGTTTTGCCAATCGACCAGGGCGCAGCAGGGCGTCCGGTGGCATCATTATGGTGCAGGTCCTGAATATCAGTGGCCTGGAGAGTGGATTGAATCGTAAAGAATAGTGCAAGGGAGAGGAGGAGTTGCCGCAGGTTTTTCATCCGCATTCCAATCGACAGGCGCGCTCGCGGGCGTGCACGGTTGACGGCATGATCGCCGCAAAGGGGGATAGCAATAATTACTGTATGATTAATATAGGTATTAGCCCCCTTTTTGTCAACACTAAATCCGCCAAAAAAAGTGTTGCGGAATGCACCGGGTTGTTGTAAATTAAACGCATTTAAATATGTTCAATCTGTTTAACATAGATGCAGGGAGCGGCAGCACTGCCATGGACATCATTCATGATCAGCGGACACAGGAATATATCGAGGTCATCCACGATCTTGAAAAACAGAACCGGGTGGCGCGCGTCAAGGATATCGCCCGGGCCCGCGGCGTCTCCCCCGCCAATGTCTCGATCGCCCTTAACCACCTGGCCAAAAAGGCGCTGATCCTCCATGAACAGTATGGCCATGTCGTCCTCACCGCCGAAGGCCAGCGTGTCGCCCAGGTCCTGGAAAAACGCCACAATGCGATCCGGCAATTTATGACCCATGTGCTGGGGCTGGAGGAGAGCCTTGCTGAAAGCGAAGCCTGCACGCTGGAACACATCCTGAGTCCGGAGAGCCTCCAGGCCATCGGCCGTTTCCTCATCTTTATTGACCAGTGTCCGAAGCGTGATCGCAGCGGGACCATTCTGTTCCGTGCTTGCGGGCTGTTCGGCGATGCCGCCGCTTCCTGCCAACACTGCGCTCATGCGGCACAAACCGGCGCGCAGGAGACTCCGCATGTCCGCTAGAGTTCAGTCCGCGAAAAATGCAGCGGCGGCCGGAGCGTTGCTGTTGGCGGAATTGCATACCGGGGCGTGCGGCCGGATCGCGGCCATCCGGGGCGGTTGGCGTTTGCGCCAATCCCTGAATCAGGTCGGCATTCACACCGGGGATGCCATTCAGGTGATGCGCGGCGTTCACCTCGGCGGCCCGGTTCTGATCCGCATCCACTCCATGGAAATCGCACTCGGCAACGGCATGGCCGAATCCATTCTCATCGATCTGGCGGCGGTGGAGGAGCATGCGTAATCACCAGGCGGCGAAACCGGCGCTGGCACTGCAGGAGCATCCCCAGCTTATCCTTCTGGGGCAACCCAATTGCGGCAAGAGCACCATTTTCAATCAGGTGGCAGGATATCGCTCCATCACCACCAACTTTCCCGGGGTGACGGTGGAATACACGAGCAGTCACGTCGATATCGGCGGCCGGACCTGCGACCTGATCGATCTGCCGGGCATCTACTCGCTCACGGCGATCGAAAACGCCGCGCGCGAAACCCAACGCTACCTCCTTGAGGAGCCGGTCTCGCTGATCATCAACGTCATCGATGCCGCGCATCTGGACCGCAGTCTTGAGCTGACCCTGCAGCTGCTCGAACTGGGCAAGCCGATGCTGCTCTGCCTGAACATGATCGATGAGGCAGAACGAAAGGGGATCACCCTCTCCACCAGCGCTCTCAGTAGTCTGCTGGGTTTGCCGGTCCTCAGCACCAATGCGGCGCGGGGCGTGCGCATTGACGAGCTGTTCGCGGCGGCCTTTGCCCTCCTGCAGGCGCCGCTCCCGGTGCAAGCCAGGCCGATGAGCCGGCATGTGGAGCAGGTGGTGGCGGCCTTGAGCGAATCCCTGCAGCGCTATCCCGTGTCATCCGATATCTCCAACCGGCTGCTCGCCATCAAGCTGCTGGAGGGGGATCCCTATTTTGCCCCCCTGCTCGAACAGGGGGGCGCGAAACTTCGCGGCGAACTCGGCCACTTCCAGGCGATTTTGGAGGAAGCCCATGGTCAGCCGGCCGATTCCGTCATTGCGGCGGAACGGCATGCCCTTTCATTGCAGATCTTTGAACAATGCGCGTTCATCGAGCATCCCCGCCGCTCCTGGCGGCAATGGCGCGGCCGGCTCGACCAGATCGTGATGCATCCGGTGTGGGGCTACCTGATCATGGCGGTCGTCCTTTTTATCTTCTTCAATCTTATCTTCAAATTCGGCGCGCTGCTGGAACGGCCGATTCTGGCCTTTTTCTCTCGTGGTGAGGCACTCTTCTCCGCCTGGCTGCCTGCGCATTCATGGACGGCGCACATGGCCCGCGGGCTGTTGCAGGGTGTAGCCGGCGGCATCGCCATCGTCCTGCCCTATCTGATCCCCTTTCTGATCGGCATGGCGCTGATCGAGGATATCGGCTATTTGCCGCGCATCGCCTTCCTCATGGATAATTTCATGCACCGTCTCGGCTTGCATGGCACCGCCGTGCTCCCCGGCATCCTGGGCTATGGCTGCAGCGTCCCGGCGGTGATGGCGACGCGAATCCTCCCCAGTCCGCGCGACCGCTTTATTGCCGCGGTGGCGGCCGTCCTGGTGCCCTGTTCGGCACGAATGACGATCATCCTCGGTCTGACCGGATATTATTTGGGAGGAACCGCCGCCCTTTTCATCTATCTGCTCAATATCGTGGTGATCACGCTGGTGGGGACCCTGCTGGCGCGCCTGATGCCGGAGGACTCGCCCGGCATGGTGCTGGTCATCCCCTCCTACAAGATCCCCAATCCCAGAACCATCCTCGCCAAGACCTGGCTGCGCAGCAAGGATTTCGTCATCTTTGCCTGGCCCATCCTCATCGCCGGCAGTCTGGTTCTCAGCTTCGCCGAGCTGTACCACTGGGAGCGGGCCATCAATGCAGCGCTTGCGCCGCTGCTGCGGCTGCTCGGGCTACCTGAAGTGATCGGCATGACCCTGATCTTTGGCGTGCTGCGCAAGGAGCTTTCCATGATCATGCTGATCCAGGCCCTGGGCACCACGCACATCGATACCGTGATGAGCCCGGTGCAAATTCTGGTTTTCACGATATTTGTCGTCTTTTATTTTCCTTGTCTCGCAACCCTGGGCATCCTGACGCGGGAAGTGGGCTGGGTGAAAGCTCTTGCTGCCTCCCTCTTGACACTCCTGCTCGCTGTGCTGCTGGCGGTTGCGGTCCGCTATTTTGCGCCCTGGATTTTGTAATACATAATGGTAAGATATATCTTTCATTAACCGTTAAGGAGAATCAATGAAACGCCTGGGTATCCCCCTTCTTTTGCTGATCGCTCATCTTGCCCATGCCCAGACCGGCCGCATCTCGGGGATCGTGATTGATCAGGGGACCGGCAAGCCCTTGCAGGGTGCCAATGTCTTCTGCCCGGAGCTGAATACCGGCACCATCACGGATGCGGCCGGGACCTTCCGGTTTGCCCATCTCCCCGCCGGCTTGCAGATCTTGCGCGCCTCTTACGTCGGATTTCATCCGGAGAGTAAAAGCGTCGAAATCGGCCGCGAGGAAGCCGTGCTCCGCTTCGAGCTGACCGCCTCCCCCCTGCCCGTCCTCGACATTACCGTAACGACGCCGCGCTATGCCACGAGCCTGCGCGAAACCGCCCTGCCACTTGCGGTTGTAAGCCGCGGCCGTCTCGAAACCAGCGCTCCAGTGACCGTGGCCGATGCCTTGCAGACGGAGCCCGGCGTGGCCTTGCAGCGCGACGGCATCTGGGGCACCAGCGTCAGCATCCGCGGATTGAGCCGCAACAGCCTGGTCATGCTGATCGATGGCAACCGCATTGACACGGCCACGGACATCGCCGCCGGCCTCGCGATGTTCGACCTCAATGACATCGAACGGATCGAGGTCATCAAGGGCGCCGCTTCCGCCCTCTACGGCTCCGGTGCGGTCGGCGGAGTAGTCAATATCATCAGCAAGGAGGGCTGGTACCAGGAGAACCCCTATGCGCATGCGGGGCTAAGCGGCGGCTACAGCAGCGTCAACAAGGGCGGCCGGGGACATGCCATCCTCAGCGCCGGCGGCCACGCCTGGCATGCGCAGCTCAGCGGCGCGCTGCGCAAGGCGGAGGATGCCGAGACGCCCGCAGGCGTGCTGGCCAACAGCCGCTTTCAGGACAATTCACTCTCGGCGCGCCTGGCAGTTCAGCCCCTGCGCAATCACGAGTTCAAGGTGAATTTCCAGCGCTTCTACGCCAAGGACGTCGGTCTCCCCGGCGGCTATCCCCTTTTCCCGAGCTCTGCGACCGTACGCTATCCCTTCGAGAAACGCCAGCTCTTCAGCGCCGAGTATCACCTCCGGCATCTCTCGCGCTTCGTGCCGCAGCTGACGGTCAAGGGCTATAATCAGAAGATCTGGCGGGACGTCGAGAATCTCCCCCACACGGTTACCTCGCTGCCCGCCGGCGGCGGACAACCGGCGCGCAAGATCAGTGTGCTGCGGATCCTGCCCGGCGCCACCCATGACCTCAACGGCGTGCAGCTTCAGGGCGATTTTTTCCCGGGAAAACACCATCTTCTCATCGCCGGGATCGATGGCTGGCAAAAGGACTATGCCGGCTACCGCACCAAGGAGATGCGGATCGACCTGCTCAAGGCGGACGGTACGGTCAACAAGAGCATCCGGCGCACCCTCGGTGAGGCGCCGCTTCCCGATGGCACCTTCCGCAGCGTGGGCTTTTACGCCCAGGATGAATGGCGGGTGCTGCAGGAGCGCCTGGTGCTGAATCTCGGCGGCCGGCTCGACCAGATCCGCACGGAAAATCAGGAAACGCTCAATCCGCTTTACGAAATTGTCGACGGGGTGCGCAACGGCCATCCCGCCGGCCAGGTCGTCTTGTGGCCGGCCGCGGACCACAAGACCAATTCCTGGAGCGGAAATTTCAGCCTGCTCTTCCGCCTCCAGCCGCAAATGGACGTCACCCTCAATCTGGCGCGCTCCTTCCGCGCGCCCTCCCTGGAGGAGCGCTATCAGTATATCGACCAGGGCAGCCTCGTCAAGGTGGGAGATCCCGGACTGAATCCTGAACAGGGGAACTTTGCCGATCTCGGTTTGCGGATCTGGTCCGATGCGCTCCAGGTGCAGCTCAACGGCTTTTATAACCGCATGCAGGATCTGGTGGTGGAGATGCCCGGCACCTATGAAAACCGCAAGGCACTGCTCAAGACCAATGTGGGCAAGGCGGAACTCTACGGCGGAGATTTCCGGATCGATTTCAAGCCCGTGCGCACCAGCGCGGTGTGGGCACGCGCCGCTTATGTGCGCGGCAACGATCTCTTCGCGGGCACGCCGCTGCCCCAGATCGCCCCTTTCAACGGATCGCTGGGCTATCATCAGGAGGGTCTCGAGTGGCTCTCCATCGATCTGACCGCCGAGCTCTTCGCCACCCAGAACCGTATCGCCGCCGGTGAACTGCGCACGCCCGGCTATGCGTATTATAATCTGTATCTCAACAGCCGCGCTTTTAACGTGCTCGAGACCCGGATGTTTCTCAGCTTCGGCGTCGAAAACCTGACCAACCGATCCTACCGTAATCATCTGGCGACGAACCGGGGATTGGTGGCCATCGAACCCGGCCGCAACATTATGGTCAGCTGGCGGATGGAGCGTTGAGCCCATAAAAAAAGGCTGCAACTGCTGCAGCCTTTTTTTTGTTAACTCGATTCCGTGCGGGATTTCTTTGCGGCACGGGATGGGATGGCCATCATCAGGCCGATCAGTGCTCCGTAAGAGGAACTGATCCAGGGATTGCCGCTTATGGGGCAACTCCCGGTGCGGCAGCCGATAAAATAATACCAGGCAAAACCTGCCGCGCCGCCCAGCAGCAGGCCCAGGCCGATGCGAATCGTCTTCTTGTTCATGTGATTTCCTTGTCTTCTCAAGCGAACCGCCGGTCCGCGATCATGATGCTCAGGAAAAGCCTCCGCTGCCACAGCCCGAGGCGCCGGAGGTATATCCCCCGGAACCGCTTTTGTTGGTTGCAGCGATGGTTGAAAAGATCTTGTCCGGGGCAGAAGCAGCACACTGCGGGCACTTGAGCTCAGTGCCATCGGCGCCGATTTTTTGATACGCCTCAAAGACATGTCCGCACCCTCTGCAGCGGTATTCATAAATGGGCATGTCGCTATCTTTCCTTTCTGTCAATTGCAGCGGGCTGCTGTTCTTCCTGGCTGCGTTTCTCCTCCGCCGGAGGAGTACAGGCGGCAGACATTCAGGTGGGAACGCCAAGCCGCGGCGCTAAAAACCGCACAAAAATGAACCAGATTCCAAACAAAACCAGTATACCGGCTATATTCATGGACGACCTCTCTGTTGTGTTTGGATATTAGATGTGAAGCGCCGGCAAAGGATTCAACTGGTGATCAAAAAAGGGGGAGTGTGCCCTGGGTAGGCGGCAGGGTTCCGATGGCGCGTAATTCGGGAAAGTGAGCGGCCAGCGGTTCCGGAATCGCCGGTTTGCTGTCGGTGAGCAGAGCTAAAAGTTGCAGGCAGTTGGCGAAGGCCTGGCCCTTGAAGTGGTTATTGAAGATAACGATGGTTTTGTCTGATTGTTCAAGGTTTTCCTGAATTGGGGGCAGCCATTCGGAGAGTTCCTTGAGCGAATAATGATAGTCGTAGCGTTGATCGCGGCCTGCCCCCTCACGAAACCAGTGGGCGTAATTTCGGCCATGAAAACGAAAGTAGGCCAGCGAGCTGGTTCGATCCCGGGTCGGCCCCAGGGAGGCCCCAATGACCGGCTGATCAATGTTCACCCAGCCGATGCCATGATCGCGCAAGTAGGTGAGTACTTCCGGAGTGTGCCAGGAGGAGTGACGGAACTCGGCATGGCAGGGCGCCGGAGCTAGCGCCTTGACGATCTTGTCCAGCACGATCAGATTCTCGCCGCTCCGTTTGCAGCTCCATGGGAACTGGACCAGGATGGTCAGCAATCTGGAGTCCTGCTGCAGCGGCTCCAGCAAATGTTTGAAGGAACCCATTTCAGCGGCATCAGCCGGCCGGCCTTCGTGGGTAAAGCCCTGCCACAGCTTGAGAATAAAGCGAAAACGAGGATTATGCCGGACCTGCTCCAGCCAACTTATCGCGGTGTGCGCAGCCGGGATACGGTAGAAGGTACTATTGACCTCGACCAGGTCGAGATACCCGGCCAGAAAATTCAGTTCCGAGACCGATCTCGGCAGCCGTGGCGGATAGACCACTCCTTTCCAGTCCGGATAATTCCATCCGGCAGGGCCGATAAAGAGTTCCGGCATGGCGGCGCATCCTCCTGAATATCAACAAAAAGAAAGGCGAATCGAAATTCGCCTCTCCACCCACGGCAAGCCGGTCTGACCGGCGCAAGGCCGCGCTATCCGTTCTTTTTGTCTTCGGGCAGCATTTTCAGAAATGGCTTGATCATGTCCAGCGGCAGGGGGAAAACGATGGTTGAGTTGTTTTCCGTGGCAATCTCGCTCAAGGTCTGCAGGTAGCGCAACTGCAGTGATTGCGGATGTTCCGCCATGATCTCCGCAGCTTTGGCGAGGGTTTTGGAGGCCTGAAATTCGCCGTTGGCATGGATCACCTTGGCGCGGCGTTCCCGTTCGGCCTCGGCCTGTTTAGCCATGGCCCGCTGCATCTCCTGGGGGAGATCGACATGTTTGACCTCGACCAGGCTGACCTTGATGCCCCAGGGTTCCGTCTGGCTGTCAATAATGGTCTGCAGTTCGTGGTTGAGCTTTTCGCGTTCGGCAAGGAGATCGTCCAGTTCCGCCTGGCCGAGGATCGAGCGCAAGGTGGTCTGGGCAAGCTGCGAGGTGGCGTAGAGGTAATCCTCCACCATCACGACCGCTTTGGAAGGATCGATGACACGGAAATAGAGCACCGCATTGACTTTAACGGAGACATTATCCTTGGTGATCACATCCTGCGGGGGAATGTCCAGGGCGATGGTGCGCAGACTGACCTTGACCATACGATCGACGAAGGGGATGAGCAAAAAGATGCCCGGGCCGCGTGAACCGACGAGGCGGCCGAGACGGAAGATGACTGCGCGTTCATATTCACGCAGTACCTTGATCGCACTGAGCAGAAGCAGGATAAGCAGGACGAGAATCACGGTAACAGGTTGCAGCGCCATAGAGCCTCCTCAGAAGTTAAATGCCAGTGGAACGAATTTAAGCCGTGGTTTCCATCCGGGGCGGAGCCACGGTGAGAACCAATCCCTCGATCTTTAAGACCTCTACCGGGCTGCCGGCGGCGATCTCCTGGCTGGACTGCGCCTGCCATAGCTCACCCAGAATCCGGACCGTCCCGGCGTGCTGCGAGATCGGCGCGAGCGCAATGCCTTTGGCCCCGATCAGGCCCTCCTGACCGGTGGTCGGCCGGGTGAGGCGCGCCTTGAGGGCCATACCCAGGGCGAAAATGAAAAAGGCTGCAGTGGCCAGGGCGAAGGTCAGCGCTACCCGCCAGTCCACGCGCACCGCAAAGCCCGGCGCTTCATCGAAGAGCATGATCGCACCCAGAAACATCGAGACGATCCCGCCAATGGTAAGGACACCATAACTGGTCACTTTGACCTCCAGCACAAAGAGAAGAATGGAAAACAAGATCAGCAGCAGCCCCGCGGTATTCACCGGCAGCGTTTGCAGGGCGAAAAAAGCCAGGATGATAAAGATGCCCCCAGCGACACCGGGAACGATGGCACCGGGATTGGAGAGCTCAAAAAAGAGGCCATAGATGCCGAGCATGAGCAGGATGTAGGCAATCGTAGGATTGGATATCTTGTAAAGGATGCGATGCTGCCAGGACATCTCGCGGGTGATGACCGGCGCATTCCGGGTCTTGAGGATGCGGCTGCCGCTCTCCAGCTGAACCGTGCGGCCATCCAGGGCTTCCAGCAGGGCGCTCTCGTCTTTCGCGATCAGATCGATGATCTTTTTTTGCAGCGCTTCCTTTTCGGTGATCGAGACACTCTTGCGCACGGCCATCTCCGCCCATTGCGGATCGCGTCCGCGTTTTTCGGCGATGCTGCGGATCCAGGCCGAGGCATAATTGGTCACCTTTTCGCTCATCACCCGGGTGGTGTCAGCGCCACCGCCGGCACTGACGGGATGCGCCGCGCCGATATTGGTCCCCTCAGCCATGGCCGCTACATGGCAGGCCAGGGTGATGAAGACACCGGCCGAAACGGCGCCCGAACCGCTGGGGGCGATATACATGACCACCGGCACCCGGGCGGCCATGATCTCCTTGACGATGGTCCGGGTTGATTCCAGCAGGCCGCCGGGGGTATCCATCTGGATGATCAGGCAGGTGCATCCCTCCTTTTCGGCCGCCGTGATGGCATGAACGATGAACATCGCCGAGACCGGGTTGATATCGCCGTTGAGGACGATCTTGAGTACCGGAGCGGGATCGGCTGCAGGTGCCGGCGCAAACGCGGCGAAAAGAAGCAGACTGGCTATGATAATCACAACTGCTGAAGAGCGCATAGGCTTCTTCCCCATTGGACAACATGCAGGGCTACGTCGCAATGTAGCCATTGGGAGTGAAAAATGCAATGGAATTCGGTTCGCGGCATAATGTGGCAGGCTGAGGAGCACGCGCGAAACTCTGGATATTTCACTTGACTTTTGCTGCGAATTATGCAATATTGAAGTAGAGATAGGCAATCTTTGCCCTGTATGTTGATGCCCGGTTTTTTTGAACCAACACCTTCAAAATGGGAGCTTGGCTCTTAAGCGTGTATTACAGGCCTCCCCCTCCTTCGGGAGGGTTTGCGTGGAAGTAAAAAATGCTTAGGCGGCGCCCACCGTAATGAACGCGGTTCATTACAGCCCGGTATTGCATACAGGGCTTTTTTTTATGTACGCCTCCCCTTACCAGGCTTGCAAGCGGTCGAGGCTGCGGTACTGGATCGCCTCGCTCAGATGCTCGGGCCGGATCGCCTGGCTCCCCGCCAGATCGGCAATGGTACGCGAAACCTTGAGAATGCGGTCATAGGCCCGCGCCGAAAGCCCCAGTTTGTGGATAGCGGTCTTGAGCAGCCGTTCGCCCTCCGCATCGATGGAGCAGAACTGGTGCAATTCACGCGAATCCATGCGCGCATTGCAGAACAGGCGCGGATGAGCCTGAAACCGTCCGATCTGGATCTCCCGCGCTCGCGCCACTCTCTGGCGAATCGCCAGAGAAGCCTCCCCCGTACTCTCCCCCGTCAACTCCCGATATTTCACCGCCGGCACCTCGATATGGATATCGATCCGGTCCAGCAACGGCCCCGAAATTCGTCCGAGATACTGTTTGATTTGCTGGCCGCTGCAGCCGCAAACGTGGTTGGGGTCGGAGTAGAATCCGCAGGGGCAGGGATTCATCGCCGCCGCGAGCATAAATTCCGCCGGATAGCTCAAGCTGATCAAGGCGCGCGAGATGGTGACCTGACCATCCTCCAGCGGTTGCCGCATCACTTCCAGGACGTTCTTTTTGAATTCCGGCAGCTCATCGAGAAAGAGCACACCATGATGCGCGAGGCTGACCTCGCCCGGTTTGGGGACATTGCCGCCTCCGATCAATCCGGCGTCACTGATCGTGTGATGCGGCGCCCGGAAGGGACGGGTGGTGATCAGGGCCTCATCCGGGGGCAGCAGGCCGGCGACGGAATGGATCTTGGTGGTCTCGAGGGCTTCGGCCAGACTTAAATCCGGCAGTATCGTGGGCAGCCGCTTGGCCAGCATCGTCTTGCCCGAGCCGGGCGGACCGATCATGATGATGTTATGGCCACCCGCAGCCGCGACCTCAAGGGCGCGCTTGACATGGCCCTGCCCCTTGACATCCTGAAAGTCCTGACCATACGCGCGGGTATTCGCGAAGAGGCTGTCGATATCCATATGGAAGGGGGTGACGGCGAGCTGGCGATTGAAAAACTGCACCGTCTCTTTCAGCGTGTGCACGGGGATGATTTCGAGGTCGCGGGCCATCGCCGCCTCGCGGGCGTTTTCCCGCGGCAGAATGATCCCGCGCAGGTGGTTCTGGACCACCGCGACGCCGATGGGCAGCGCACCGTGGATCGGCCGAAGACTGCCGTCCAGGCTGAGCTCGCCGAGAATGAGGTAGTGCGGGAGGAGATCCTGACGGAGATGGCCGGCCGCGGCAAGAATACCCAGGGCGATGGGCAGATCAAAGGCGGCCCCCTCCTTTTTGATATCCGCGGGGGCGAGATTGATGATGATGCGTTTGATCGGAAATGGAAATCCGGAATTTTTGATGGCGGATTGAACCCGTTCGCGGGATTCCCGCACCGCGCCGTCGGGCAGCCCTACCGTCGCAAAATAGGGCGTGCCCCCTTCGAGATGGGCTTCGACCTTGACGATATAGGCGTCGATGCCAAGGATCGCCGCACTGAGAATCTGCGCCAGCATGTCGCGACTCCCTCCAGTCTAGTGCCTCTCCCCTGCTGCGGCCGCCGCTCCCTGCTCCTCCCTCCCTGTAATTTAACCAATACTGTTTAAAAAACAAGCACTTTCTCTACGGCTGCAGCGGTGCAAGTTCAACCACACATTCGAGCGGTATGTACGCCTCCTTCCCGGCCGGCGGAAAGGCAACCACCAGGTGTCCGCCCTCCCGTGCCGCTCCATGCACGGCAGTGATGGGCCCGCTGCCTGTCGTATCGAGACGATAGCGGCAGCCCGGCCGGCCCTGAAGGCGGAGCAGAATGGTGCGCTCCTGCGTCTCCATGCTGATCAGCTTCAATCCCGCGTCTCCCGCACCGACCTGCAGCGCGGGTGTTGGCAGGGTCACCTCCAGGCCGGGGTGGAAATAGAGTTCTACAGTGGCGGGTGCAGCGGTCATCAGGAACTTGATCTCAGGCTGGACTGCTTGCGGAAATTTGTTAACGGTCCACGCGATGGCCTTGCCGTCAAGACGCACCGAATCGATGACGGCAGCGGGCCCAAGCGCAGGAGCAAAGGTAACGGCATAGTCCGTCCCTTGTTCCGCCGTGAGCGTGGCCCGGATGCAGCCGGCCAGGCGGCGATAGCTCAGTGACCAGCGGCTTGGCCCCACTCGATACCCCTGCCAGCTCGCTTCTTCCCAGACGGCCGGAAAACGCGGTGTCAGGAGAATTTCCCGGCGCAGGGCATCGCCCTCGAGGCCGAGAAGGCCTCGCACCAGAGGCAACACGACTCCGAGGGAGGAGAATCCCTGCTGCGAAACTGCTTCCTGCGGCCAGAGATAATTCTGTCCCGAGAAGAGTTCGTTGATACCTCCGAGGGCGTTGACAAAGGTATGACGGCTGTTCGCGAGCAGATGGCCATAGGCCTGCTGATTGCGCTGGCAGAGATATTGCGCCGTAGCGACGAAGCCGGTCAGGAAGGGCCAAACGCCGCCATAATTGTAACTGAGCGGCTGATAGTAGCTGCTGGCGCTGGAAATGCTGCGCACGCCCCAGTCGGTGCTGAGATCGCTCCAGCCCAGCCGCTCGATGGAAGCCTGGATGTGGTCCGGGCGTCCTGCAGCGAAGAGGGCGGCCGTGCTGATCCATGGCGAGGGGTCGGGCAGGCGCTCGCCTTTTTCGTTAAAGGCATTGGAGTAGGAGTGGGCGCTGTCATCCCAGAAGCGGGCATCGAAGGAGGCACGGGCGAGCTCCAGGTGGGCCTCGGATACACGACGCAGCCGGCGGTCCTGCATCCAGGCAGCCAAATCGGCCATCGCGAATGACATGTGCACGGAGAGGGCGCCGGTATAAATGTCGGTGGCCAGGTTGGTCAGGGCGCCATACTCGACGCTGCCCAGGCCCGCCTTGGGGTTATCCATCAGCCCATCCCCATTCGCATCGGTGCCCAGCGACCAAAGGTAGGCTTTGCGCAGGGAGGGCCAGGCGGCATGCAGAAAGTCGAGGTCGCCGCTGGCCCGAACATAGTCATGGCAAGCGACGATGTACAGGGGGCTGGTGTCGCCATGGATATAGGCATAGGGATAGGCCTTGAACCAGTCAATGTATCCTGCGGCCTGCGAGAGTTCGTGGGCCATTTTGCCGTCCGCGCGCTGCCATTTGCGGGCGTACTCCAGAGCGGTGCGTACGGTTTGGTGCCAGCCCATTCCGGTGATGCCCAGGCTGTTGATAAAAGCGTCGCCGCCGAAAAACCAGCCGAATCCAGGGCGGCCGCTGGCGCCCGAGGCGCCCCATCCGGCGACCAGGCCGCATCCGAGGTCAGGATTCTCCACCAGCAGCCCATCTAGGGCGATTTTCGCCCAGTCGTAGGCCAGGTTCAGGTCGGCGGCCGGTGTTTGCACACGGAGCCCCTCCTCCAGCAGCCCCTGATAGTGGGCGAAGGTGCGTTCGGCTAACGCCTGCGGTTCGCGGCCGAGGCGTTGATAGAGCGCCTTGACCGAATCCCGTTCCCCTTTGCCGCCGGCGATATAGAGCGGGATATAGCGGCCGGCGGCCTGCTGCGGATCGCCTATTTCAATCTTGAATTCACTCGGGGTGTCGCTCAGCATATGGGCCGGGGTGTAGGAGATGCCGGCCGCTGCCGGCGAGCCTGCCAGGGCGTGGTTATGGCGTGTGGGCTCCGAGATCAGGTAAGCCTTGAGCTCGTCATTCCAGTAGGCGTATTGTCCGCCCAGCCCCGCCGGCCACATCGGCTGCAGCACCGGCCTGAAGGCGCAGAGGATAGTCAGAGGCGTTGTGCTCTCCACCTCCAGCAGGATCATCGCCGCCGGTTCGTCCCAGAGGGTGATGTAATGCGCTGTGACGACAAAAGATTGAAAGGTGTAGGTCAGGGTGGTATAGCCCGGATTGGCATCAACATAGCGGACGATTTCGCGACCGGGGATGGGGCGAGAGGATTCCTGCAGCAGGAAGGAGAATTCGAAATTGCTGAGCAGCTTGAGCGGAAAAGCCCAGGCTTCAAAGGTGCCGGACTCGAAGCCGAGCAGGGAGAATTTGCGCCCGATGCGGTTGAACGGGGTCGCTGGCTGGGCGAGGCGGTGCAGTTCCTGGGGAGCGTTCGGCAGCGGAAACCTGGGCAGGGTCTGCAAATCTGCCGCCGCGGCAGCCCCAACGCTGAACAGCAGCAGGGCCACGAGCCCGGTTTTAACAGCACTTCTGTGCATGGTTCCTCCAGCAGGCCTCCGCCAACGGGGCCGGAAGGGTCCAGGTTAATGTGAGCTATTTATGGGCATATTGGGAATTTACATAGAATTTCGATGGTTTAAAAGAGTAAAGTAACCCTATAACTCTCTTGGAGGATTGCAGAATGAAAAAGTACGGGGTAGTGTTGATTTTGGCAGTAGGAATTCTCTGCCTGTTTATCGCGCCGCTGCAGGCCCAATATCAGGCACAAGGTTTGAAAGGCGGTTTAGGAATCGGTGCTACGGCGGGGAATACGGATGCCGATCAATCGCTGTCCAAACTGAACAAAGATGCGGTGGGTATTCAGACTCGCGCTTTTATCCGCTATGGCATCGGTAGTGGCCTCCTTCAGGCTGAGCTGGGAATCGGCTCCGGTACCGTAGTCAACAAAACCTACAAAACCCATTTTGTCCCCGCGGATGTCCGCATGTTGATCAGCCCGATCAGATTTGAATCGTGGAATCCCTTCCTCTATGGAGGCATCGGGGCCTTTTTCTACAAACACAACGAAATCCCTGTCATCGCCGCTCTGGATGATGCCGGCGAAAAAACCACCCAGGTCATCCCGGTCGGGTTGGGTCTGCAATTCAAGGTCGGCGAAAAGACCGCTTTTGAAATCAGTGGCGGCTATAACCTCACCATGAAAGACGATATCGAGTACCTCGTCCAGGGTGAGGACAGCAAAGACGGCTACTACAGCATTCTCGCCGGTTTCACCTATGGCGGCTCGGATGATGGCGATGCCGACAAGGACGGCCTGAGCAACAAGATGGAAAAAGAGCTGGGAACCAATAAAAAGCTGGCGGACACGGATGGCGACGGCCTCACCGATGCCGAAGAGTACCTCAAGTTCAAGACCAATCCCCTGGTGGCCGACAGTGATGGCGACGGTCTCAGCGATGGCGATGAACTTCACAAGTACCGCACCTCCCCGGTTGAGGCGGACACCGATGGGGATGGCCTCACCGACGCCCAGGAAGTGCAGAAATACCTGACCGATCCGACCAAAGCGGACAGCGATGGGGACGGTCTCACCGACGCGGCCGAAATCAATACCTATAAAACCGACCCGATGAAATCCGACAGCGACGGTGACGGCCTCTCGGACGGCGAAGAAATCAACAAGTACAAGAGCAATCCCCTCCTCACCGACTCAGACAAGGACGGCCTGAGCGACGGCGATGAGGTGAAAAAGTACAGCACTTCGCCGATGAAACCGGATACGGACGGGGACGGCCTCGGCGACTATCAGGAAGTGACCCAGTACAAAACCAATCCCGCCAAGATGGATACCGACGGCGGCACCATCGCCGATGGCGTCGAAGTCAACCGCGGCACCAATCCGCTGGATAGCAATGATGACCTGGAAAAAGAAGAAAAGATCAAAGGCGCCGTCGGCACCGAGATCATCCTCGAGGGCATCGTCTTCGCCAGCGGCAGCTCCCAGATCAAGCCCGAATCGAAAGTGACCCTGGACAAGGTCGCGAAAACCCTGCTGGAAAATCCCGAAATTGAAGTCGAGATTCAGGGTCATACCGATAATGTCGGCAAGCATGATGCCAACGTCCGCCTCTCCCAGGCGCGCGCCGAGTCAGTCGCCAAGTATCTGGTCGGCAAAGGCATCGCCGCGGCGCGGATGACGACCAAGGGCATCGGTCCGGACCGCCCGGTAGCGAGCAATGACACCAATGAGGGCCGGCAGCTCAACCGCCGTATCACCTTCACCCGTACCAAATAAGTCTCCCTCTGCACGCATAAAAAAAAGCGTCCGACTCCTCGAGTCGGACGCTTTTTTTATGCCTCTGGTTGGATGATCTCAGGACGAGGACTTGGGCTTCTGCGATTCCTTGTCGAACTCGTTGACCAGATCTTTGAACCGGGCATCCTCCACCATATCTTCCTTCAGGGGTACCTGCCGGCTGCTCGAGGAAATCACCTTTTTCTTCTTGTCCAACTGCAGGGTCAGAACGCCCACATATTTGCCCATCGAAGGCGTGCTGACCACAGGAACAGGCTCGTTGGCACCGCTCTGACTGGCGACGAGATAGTTCTCCCCTCCCATTACCGCGACATCAATGCCCGGCACGTTCTGCAGCACACTCTTCATCTTTTCATGCTTGCCATAATATAACAGGACCACCAGATCCGCTTTTTTGCGCACGACGGGCATGATTTCGCGTGCGACCTCGACGGGATCGCGGTAGGTCAGTTCCGGCTCTCCCGGACGGTTGACGAAGAGCTGGGCCAGCTGGTTATCGGTGAGGCCGATCAGGGCGATCGTGAGTTTTTTATAGGCCAGACGGTGCGAACCACTCTTCGCCTCGACCTCACGGATCACATAGGGAACAAAGACGGTTTTGCTGGAATCCTTGTAGCTGACATTGGCGCACAGGAAATTCAGCCCGGACTCACGCGCTAGCTCTTTGAGCACCGCCGGCTTGTTGCCCCATTCCCGGTAACCGAGATTCAAGGCGGCATAGTGCAGCATACCCAATCCCCGGACCAGATAGCGATCCTGGATTTGGCTGTAGGGATCGCTGCCGCGAGCAAAACCGCCTGCGTCTACGAAAAGTGCAAAATCACTGCTGTTGACATCGGTCTCGATAAAGCTGGCCCGCCGGGCCAGTCCGCCGTAGCGTGCCGACTTTCAGCCACAGGGGGTGAGATAGCCGATCAGATCGTTGGAGTAATAGAGATTAAGAACGGCACTTGCGCTTTGCTGAGCATAGCCCGATCCAAAGCACAGGGCGATCAGACTCCAAGCAAACGCGGACAGGATGGTGAATCGTCTGGAAAGCATGCGGCTCCTGTTAATGGCGATGTGCGGTTATATCCTTCTGAAGCAACGGGATTATTTACTTAAACGCTCTTTCCCCTTCCAGGTTTCATTTGGTCGAGATGATGACGAAATTATCCTGACCGGTGACCTTGAGATCGAGAGTCCGGTTCAGATCAAATACCACCCGAGAAAAACCTTCGTCGTGGTAGCCCAGCCGGGCGCGCACAAAGGGGCCGTGGTTGAGTTCATAACTGGAGATATCATTCAACAAATAGACCTTGGGGAAATCGATCACCAGCCTCGACGGATTATCGAGCTGATCGGTCTTGAAACTGACCTTGCCATTGCAGATGATGCGGACGGTCTGATCATCGACCACCTCGATCGATTTGATCGCCGTGCCTTCGGGAATCTCGGGCACGGTATCCATCGTATAGAGCAGAAACTCGACACGGCGGTTGCGAAAACGGCCCGCGGGCGTCTCGTTGGTAGCGATGGGCTTGGATTCGCCATAACCAACCGGCATGAAAAAGCGCACACGGCTGACCTTCTCTTTGTTGATGAGGAAAACCATGACGCTGTCGATGCGGCGCTGCGACAGCCGGATATTGTAGACCTCTGTGCCGATGTAATCTGTATGCCCGGAGAGCTGGACCTTGGCTTCCGGATAGGTATTGAGAATATCGGCGACCTTGTGCATCGTCGCAAATTCTTCCGGCCGGATGCGCGCCTGGTCAAAATCAAAATTGATGCGCATGCTGACCAGGATCTTTTCCCGCGTCTTCGGCTCCACCTCAATCTTGCCTTCGCTCTCGGCGGCGATCTTTTTGATGCGCGCCAGGCGTTCCGCGATCTCCTCTTCCATGGCGCGGGCGCGCTTCTCCGCCTCTGCGGCCGCCTTGCGGGATTTCTCCGCCGCATCGAGCTGTTCCTGCAGCAAATCATCGGCGGCGCTGCGATCGGCGGCCATCATCGCGTTCATGCCCGGCTCGGTTTCGCCAAAACGGATCAACACCGAAAATCGATGCGCGGCGTCCTCGAACTCATCCAGAGGAGCGTAGGCATAGTCGAAGCGGAGGCGGGAACGTCCGAGCCATTCGGCGGGCATATTCAGGCCCAGGCCGGCGGACCAGCGCGAGGCCTCGACGTCATGAATCTTGTACCCGCCGCGGAGTGCGATCAGATCGCTGATGACCAGCTCGCCTCCGGTATAATAGCGCAGTTTTTCATCCACGGTGGAGGCGGCATCCGCGGCGAGATTGAGGCGGAAGTCCTGCGAGAGCGGCAGGCGCAGCGCTACACCGCCGCGATAGGTCTGCGGCAAGGAGAGAGATTGATCCGCGAACGAGATCTTGCTGATGCCGATATTCTGTACCGCTGCGGCCACGCCGAAAAAGCGGTAGATAAAGTGCAGCCCGATATCTGCGCCGGAGGCCGTGCTGCGCTCGCCGATCAGATCCTGATGCAGCACCTTGAAGGCCGCCCCCAGGGAGAGTTGGCTCGCCTTGACCTTGAACGATTTGGCATAGCCGAGGGTCAGCAGCATATCGTTGCTGGTAGTGCTGCCGCCGGTCTGCTGAAAATTCTCGTCGAGCTCGATGATCTCACCCTCATCAAAATAACCCAGATCAGCGGAAAAAACGCCCAGTTTGGTGGGCAGGGCTGCAGCAATTCCCCCCTGCCGGGTATCATCGATCCAGTTGTGCAGATTGAACGCCAGCTGGGGTTTGGCCATCAGGCCGGGTGCCGCCGGATTGTAGCGCAGGCCGGTGATCTCACCGCCGCCGAAGACGGAATAGGCCTCGCCAAGGCCGACGGCACGGGCGATGGCGCTGACGCGCAAGAAGGGCGCGCCGTGCAGGCCAATGCCCTTGTTATCCTGAGCGGCAGCAGGGGTGGCTGCCGCCGCAGCGAGCACGCCCAGCAGCAGCCCGAAGCGGCCGGTCCTGCGAACCCATTTGATCGAAGCGGATGAATGGTATCTCATTTTATCTCCATAGCCAAGTCGATGAAATGTACACATCGCGGTTTGCATGCTCTTTGCTTATCGGATAATGACAAATTTGCACAGATAATTAACCCGGCGCGAGAGATTGGCGAGCCCCCGGGTCTCGGCATTCACTTTGGCCCAGTAGGTGCCACTGCCAACCTCCTGGCCACTGTCATTTTTCATATCCCACCAGCTGTCGGAGTTGGTCACACTGACATTGTTTTCGGTCCGGAAACTGAAATCGGTCCCGGGCAAGAGTGTGCGCACCCGCTCGCCGGCGAGATTAAAGATTTCGATCGAGGAGACGTTGAGAGAATCGGTGCTGAAACCGACCCGCAAGCGGAATTTGCCATCCCGGCCGGCGTGATAGGGGTTGGGACCGATTTCGGCGCCGCCGGGCTTGCGGCCGTAAAAGATGTAGATACTGTCCCGCGCGCTGGTATCGCTCTCCGTCGGGATGAGCACATACCGGGTCAGGGTAAAATTGTCGACATACTCGGCGGCGACGCTGTGGCCTGGCATCGATTCGATCTCGCCGTTGCCACGGATGCCATTATTGCTGTGCCGGACCGGCACACCGGTCGTCGTGACGAACTCGCCGGTATTGTAGCGGCCTCCTGCGGCCACCTCGTAGAGGGTAAGCTCTTCCCGGTCGAGGGTCACATTATCAAAGAGGGAGACATGCAGGGCTTCCTGGAGGTTGGGATCGAGATTGTGATCCGACTCGTTTTTGATGCGCACGAAGAGCGTGTCGCCGAAGTTGGCCCTGGCGATCTCCACCTTGCGCGCGTTTTCAATGGTCATCAATCCGGTGCTGTTCTTGACCACGAGAATGGTGTCCTGGGAGACATCGGCGGAGGTCAGCGAATCGCGATAGCTCACGACGAGATGATCGCGGTCCTGAGCCTCCATGATGTTGTTATCCCTGACCGCGGTCGAATTGATCAGGATCGGCAGCGCCTTGGCGGAGAAGAAGCCGCCCAGGGTGAGCAATTTCAGATCGACCTTGACCGAATCGGTGGTGCCAAGGGCGCGGACCGTGACTTTATAGGTGCTGCGAAAGGGCTCGAGATCAGGATCACGCAACAGGATGTACAAGCTGTCCACCAGGCTTTCCGTAGCGGGAAGCGTGGTCGTGGCGCGATAATAGCTCTTGGCATTGGCATTCTTGTCGGTGAAGGTGATGCTGGAATTGGCAGTGGGAATAGCGTCCCAGGTCACCTTCCAGTTATCCATGATCGGTGTCATGGAAGAGTTTCCGGTGGAGAGACTGGCCACAAGATAGATGGATTGAATGCCCTTGAGAGAAGGCAGCGAGGAGAGGGTGATTTCGTTCTCCTCATTCAACTTGCTCGCCGTGAAGCGCTCGAGGATCTGCGAGTTCTTGGCATTGAGGATGCGCACCTCGATGTCAACGGCCGCCCGCTTTTCCACCTCCTTGGCGAGATTGGTCTTGAAGCTCATTTTGTTCCATTGCGAGACCAGTTTGCCTGAGGATTCAGCAATGATGGGGGTGTAAAAGTAAGCGCCGGTCTGGTTGACATCATAATAGTGATGGACGACCGAGGTCTCGCGGATGATTGCCGTCTGCAGCGGGTCACTGGTTTTCAGGAGAGCGCGGAACTGGTACCAGCGGTGGCCGGTGTGCACAGGATTGAGGGCGCTGCCGGAAGTGGTATAATAACTATCCTTGCCGTTCGGACCATACCAGGTCGCGCCATCCAGGGCGAAGGCCGATTCGGCTGTGCGCAGCTGGAACCAGGCCGAGGTGACGCCGGCGACGGTGTCGGCTTTCCAAAAGAGCGAGTCGAAGACCGAGGCATGATATTCGCCGAGGTCATAGGCGCCCGAGACCACGTAGGCTTCGGTATAGGCCAGCCGGACCGGATAGTTTTCATAGACGGCCAATGTGCGGCCGTTTTCGATGCGGTCGGCGTCGCGCAGCCCCTTGAGACGGCGATGAAACTGCCAGACGATCTGGCCGGTCTGGTTGACCTCGATGATGCGCTCGTTGCCGGCATCGCAAATAATGACGTTGTTCGATCCCTCAACCAGGTCCGCATCGGTCGGCAGCTTGAGGCCAACAGCACCGCTATCGGCCATGCCAGTGCGGCCAAATTGCCAGAGGATCGATTTCGAGCTGCGGTCGACCAGAATGACACGGTGATTGCCCTGGTCGGTGATCAGGATCAAGTTGTTGGTACTATTGTATTGAATATCGACCGGGGATTTGAGCACATCAGAACCCAACTCCCATACAATATTGTTGGTATTGGAATCGACAATAATGACGCGGTTGTTACCCTTGTCCGCGATAATGTACTCGCTGGTGCCCACGATTCTTTCGGCATCTTCCGGGCTGCGTAACTGGTTGTAGCCATTGCCCTCACGATACAGGGCATCGCCGTATTTCCAGTCGATCTTGCTGGTCTCTTTATCCACGGTGATCACCCGGTTGCGGTCCTGATCGGTGATCACCACCTTGAAATAACTGGTCGCAATGTCGCGATAGATAAAGGCATCGACCGGTTTGTTGAGGTATTTCTCATCGGTCGGATCGGTGGCGCTTTGCGGCGGTGGAAAGGACCAGGTCTCAACGGAGGTGTTGGCGTTGAATTCAAAGACTCGCCGTCCCAGCCCGTCGGTGATCAGGTAGAGGGTCTGGCCATTCAGGGTCCGGCTATCGATGTCCTCGGCCGAAGTGATCGCATCCCGATAGGGATAGCTCCACTCCAGCCCGGAGAGACGGTAGTCGAGCACGGAATCCTGTCCGGATACGCCATAGACCGGCGCGAGGGTGCCGATATCGCTTAGCATCGTGCCAGGTCCCTTGATGGTTTTGGTAAACAGGGGATCACCGTCTTCAAAAGAGCCGGAGGTGGTCTGCGCCGGCAGCAGCAGCGGCAGGAGCAGAAAGAGGGTGATGAAGAAGGCTGGACGAGGTGAAAAGAGGGACCCTTTTTTCATGATTCATTCCGTCCTTTTAATCCGAAATGCTGCATTCAATAATTTATTATTTAATGGACTTGGCAAAAAAGGAGGCGCAGCAGCGCCTCGATCCTACGGCCGCGTGCTGGTGGCCATGGCCAGGAGAATCGACAAAAACTTGGCTTCTTCACTGTCAGCACGGCTGGTCAGGATGATCGGCGACTGCGCCCCGGTGATGATCCCCGCGGTGCGCGAGCCGCCCAGATAGGTCAGGGTTTTGTAAAAGACGTTGGCCGCTTCGATATCCGGCATGATCAGGATATCGGCCTCCCCCCCGACCGGACTGCTGATTCCCTTGACCTCACAGGCTTTGATGCTGACGGCATTATCCACCGCCAGCGGTCCATCCACGATCGCATCGCCGAACTGGCCGCGCGCACCCATCTGCGAGAGTGCCGCGGCATCGATTGTACACGGCATTGCCTCATAATTGACCTTTTCCACGGCGGCGATCACCGCCACTTTCGGCCGCGCCAGGCCGAGACTCCGGGCGGCCCCAAGCGCGTTTTCGATGATGGCGGTCTTGGCGGAGAGATCCGGGGCAATATTCATCGCAGCATCGGACATGAAGAGAATCTTGGGGAAAGCCGGGACCTCGAACGCCGCCAGGTGGCTCAGTAATTTGCCGGAACGCAATCCGGCCTGCTTGTCGAGCACGCCTTTGAGAAGGGTTGCCGTGGCGCACTTGCCCTTCATCAGGGCATTGGCCATCTGCTGGCGGACCAGTTGGACCGCGATCGCCACCGATTCCTGCTCTCCTTTGGCCTGGACAATATCAAAGGGCGAGAGATCGATGGCGTGGGCTTCGGCCACGGCCAGGATGGCCGTCTTGTCCCCGACCAGAACTGCATCGGCGATGCCGCGCTGGTGCGCCAGGGCCACGCCCTGGAGAACATCCTCATCCTCCGCCATGGCGACGGCGATGGTTTTCTTGACCTTTCCTGTCAGGTGTTTATAGAGTCCGTCAAAAGACGCGTTCATGAGAGCTCCGCAGCGACCGTTTCGGGGGTGAGCGCCATCTCGAAATAGCTTTCAGGATTCATGGCAATTGATGGAAACTTGAGCAGATACATCTTATCCATGGTCACCAGCGGCACTCCCTGCTCGAGGGCCAAGGCCGCATATTCGGCGGCATAGGCTGAGCAATCGTATTTGCCGCAGACCGTGAGGATTTCCAGCGAGGGGATTTCGAACTGTCCGCCCTGCATCAGGCTTTCCGCCTCCTGCATGATCAGGCTGGCCTGACGCAGTGTGAGGACATTCTTGCGCAGATAGAAAGCCAACAGCTGGCGGAATTCACTGCGCCAGAGCAATGGGGCGATCCATTCGTCATCTTTTTGCAGAACCCGGCGCGCCAGCTTTGTCTTTTCGCTCTTGAGCAGCAACGCGGCGATCATCTGCGCATCGACGACGATCATGATCGCCCCTCGTCCAGAGCTTTTTCCCGCCCCGACTGACCGATGGCGGGCAAATCGAGGCCCTTTTGCAGCTGTTCGACCCGGCGCAAAAAGGTGCTCGAATCGACACGCTGGCTGCAGATCGCCCGTTCGATACAGACAATGATCTCGCTGTTGATACTGCGGCGATTATCCTTGGCACTCTGTTTGAGCTTTTTGTAGAGATCGGGCGGGATTTTTTTAACGGTGATCGTTTGCATGGGTCATTCCCAAAAGGTTCTGATTTGGAACCATATTGGAATATACGGCAATTCAGGCTAATTGTCAAGTAATAATTGAAGTTAGGCCATAAAAAAAACGGCGGGAGCCTTGCCGCTCCGGCCGCGTCCGTCAAAGCCGGGATCTGTCTTCAGCACAAGCACGACGCCGGTGACGAGGGGCACGAGGAGGCCGGCCGCGTCCGACAAAACCGGGATCAGTCTTCAGCCGGCAGGCTGCGGATCGTAGCGTTGTGCAGGTTCCTCACCGCGGAGCACCCGCAGGGCGCCCAGCGCCAGGGCCTCCATCTCCTCCTCCCCCGGGAATAGCAGGAGAGGCGCAATAAAGCGTACTCGTTCGCTGATCAGTTCGACAAAGGGCTGGTCCCAGGCGATTCCGCCGGTCAGAACCACCGCGTCGACCCGGCCCTGCAGCACCGTGGCCATGCTGCCGATCTCCTTGGCGATCTGGCTGGCCATGGCCAGATAGACCAGCCGAGCCTGCGCATCGCCGGCCTCGACCCGCGCCGCGACCTGGCGCATGTCGTTGACGCCGAGATAGGCCACCACGCCCCCTTTGCCGCTGATCATTTGCGCGATCTCGCGTTCGGAAAATTCGCCGGAAAAGCAGAGGCGTGTCAAGGCACGCGCGGGCAGGGTGCCGCTGCGTTCCGGCGAAAAAGGCCCATCGCCGTTCAGGGCGTTATTGACATCTACCACCCGTCCCTCCTGATGGGCGGCGACCGAAATCCCGCCGCCGAGGTGGGCGATGATCAGGCGGAGCTGGTTATAGGACCGGCCCAGCAGTGCTGCCGCCTTGCGGCCCACTGCCTTATGATTGAGGGCATGAAAGATGCTCACCTTGGGCAGCAGCGGATGGCCGGTGAGCCGGGCTTCAGGCGCGAGTTCGTCCACAACCACCGGATCGACGATATAGGCCGGGCGAGCGAGGCGAGCCGCCAGCCTGGAGGCGAGCAAAGCGCCGAGATTGGACGCATGCTCGCCATACGTCGCAGCCTCGAGCTCGGCCAGCATCGCGCCCCCCACCAGGAAGGTGCCGCTGGAGACCGGGTGCAGCAGGCCGCCGCGACCGACAAAAGCATCTATCTCTTCGATATTTACGCCTTTTTTATCCAGAACGGCCAAAATGGTTTTTTCCCGCAACTCGTACTGGCTGAAGATCGTGGTATAGGCGCTCAATTCCGCCGCGGAATGGCTGCAGCTCTCGGTGAATGCACAATGTTCGTCCCGGAAAAGGGCGATCTTGGTCGAGGTCGAACCGGGATTGATGGCCAGAATGGTGGGCATGGCGGCTCCGTTATTCAGATTCAACGTGGATCAGCGACTCGACACGCACCGGAGCGAGGTGCTCCCGGCCCTTGAGAAAATCAAGTTCGATCAGAAACGAACACCCGACGATCTCCGCGCCGAGCTGACGTGCCAGCGAGATGGCGGCTGCGGCGGTTCCCCCGGTGGCCAGCAGGTCATCGACCACCAGCACCCTCTGCCCGGGGCGCAGCGCATCGATATGCATTTCAAGGCGATCGCTGCCATACTCCAGGGCATAGGTTGCGCTGATGCTCTTCCAGGGCAGTTTGCCGGGCTTGCGCACCGGCACCATGCCGACGCCGAGCTGATAGGCCAGGATACCGGCGAGGATAAAGCCGCGCGCCTCAATTCCGATCACCGCATCGATTTTCTCGCCGGTGTAGGCGCGCAGCATCTGCTGGGCTGCTTCCTGCAGCGCCGGGCCATCGCCCACCAGGGTGGTCACATCCTTGAAGATAATCCCTTTTTTCGGGAAATCGGGTATACTGCGAATTTTGTCGGCCAGGTTCATGATGGTTCCTTTCACGCGGCGGCTGCTGAATCCGGGGCAGGCGCCCGCCTGGCCCGGATCAGAGTCCTTCTGGTGCGTTCCGGTTAAAGTATCGGTTGAAACAAGGTGGCGGGTCATGGATAGATGCGCGAAATCGTCCGCGGGAACGGGATGGTCTCGCGGATATGCTGCAGGCCGCAAATCCAGGTCACGGTACGTTCGAGACCCAGGCCAAATCCCGCATGCGGAACCGAGCCATACTTGCGCAAATCGAGGTACCACTCGAAGGCCTCGACCGGAAGCTGGTGCTCCTTGATGCGGCCGAGCAAGACCTCATAATCATCTTCACGCTGGCCGCCGCCGATGACTTCACCGTATCCCTCAGGGGCCAGGACATCGACGCAGAGTGCCCGGTCTGGACGCTGCGCATCCCGTTTCATATAAAAGGCCTTGACCTCCGCGGGATAGTGCGTGACCATCACCGGACGGTCGAATTTTTGCGAGATCACGGTTTCATCGGGTGCGCCGAGATCATCCCCATAGTTGAATGCGCTGTTGGCTTCCTTGAGGATCTGCGCGGCCTGATCATAATCGAGGCGCGGAAAGGGCTTGCGGATCGCCTCCAGTTTGCTGAGGTCGCGCTCGAGCCGTTTCAGTTCTTCCTGCCGGTTTTCCAGAACGCGCTCCACGATCGTGCAGAGCAGCCCCTCGGCCAATGCCATATCTCCCTCGAGATCGCAATACGCCATCTCGGGTTCGATCATCCAGAATTCGGTGAGATGACGGCGGGTCTTGGATTTCTCGGCGCGGAAGGTGGGGCCGAAGCAGTAGGCCTTGCCAAAGGCCATAGCAGCGGCTTCCATGTACAACTGGCCGCTCTGCGTCAGATAGGCCTTGTCCTCAAAGTAGTTGGTTTCAAAAAGAGTGCTCGTGCCCTCGCAGGCGGCGGGGGTGAAGATGGGAGCATCCACAAGGGTAAAGCCAAGAGTATCAAAATAATCGCGACAAGCACGAATTATCTCATGTCTTACTTTAAGTACTGCATGCTGCAAAGCCGATCGCAGCCAGAGGTGTCGATGCTCCATGAGGAAATCGATGCCGTGCTCTTTCGGACTGATCGGATATTCCGCAGCCTTGTTCACCACCTCGAGTTTGGCAACCTGCAGTTCGTGGCCTCCCTTGGCGCGTTTATCCTCGGTCACCAGGCCGGTGATGCGGATGGAACTCTCCTGCGTTAATCCCAGGCAGGTCTCGAAAAGCTCGTCACCGACCGTGTCGCGGAACATCACAGCCTGAATCAGCCCGGTGCCATCGCGGACCATGAGAAACTGCAGCTTGCCCTTGTGCGTCTTGTTATACAGCCAACCCTCCAGAGTCACGTCCTGCCCCAGATAATTGGCAATATCTGCGATATAGACCTTTAACGCCATGTGAAGTGCATCCTTTCCAAAGAAGTGTGAGATGAAATGGATCCTTTATTTGGCCAGCAAAACCGGCAGGGTCGACTGGCGAATGATATGCGCTGTGGTGCTGCCCAGCAAGGCCTCCCGAATTCGCGAGTGGCCATAGGCCCCGATGGCGATCAGATCGCAAGCCTGCCTGGTGCTGTGGCGAACCAGCTCTTCGTCCGGATGACCTGGCCGGGAGCTGGATTCGGCAGCGACCCGGTAGCTCTTGAGATAGGTCGCGGCCTGGGTGCAATGATGTTCAGCAAGCCCCGCATCATCGCTGACGCTGAGAATGCTGATGGAACCCCGGGCTGCTTCGGCGATATGCGCGGCATATTGCAGGGCCCGGTGGGCATGATCCGAACTGTCATAGCCGACGAGGATCTTGCGGATGGATTTGAATTCCAGCCCTGTAACCAGAAGTGGCTTGTGGACGATGCGGCTGACCACATCGACCGTGGCGCCGAGTCCCTTGAGATCCCAGCGTGCAAATTCGCCTCTTTTGCCCATCACGAGCAAATCGGCGACCTGGGCCTGTTCAAGGATGAGATCGGCGGGGGCTCCGATGCCCTTTTCGACGGTGAAATCCAGGCCGCTGCCGGCCAGACGTTCGCGGCATTTGGCGAGGATCTTGTCGCATTTCTCTTCGAGCAAGGAGCGCGAGGCTTCCTGATAGCTTCCAGAGGGTGCGATGGAAATAAAGCCATCGGAGCCGACCGCCGCGGCCCATTCAAATATGCGCACATCCGCGACCGTCAGGACCATCAGACGGCTCGCGAAGTACTGCGCCAGTTCGATGCCGTGGGTGAGGACGGGATCGGTATAGGCGGAGCCGTCCACGGCTAAAAGTATGTTTTTGAACACTGAGCGACCCTCCCTCCTCTGCACCCGGGGAGAATCCCCCGGATCGCTTGTTAGGCCGTAATCTCATGCCTGCGGCAGCCGGTCTTGGCAAAGCGCCAGGCCGGAGTCCCTACATCCACACCTCCGGCTTGGCATCCCGGTTCATCAACTCTTCCAGGGCCTGCAGGGGATCCTTGTCCTCGAACAGGACCTGGTGCACCTGTTCACAGATCGGCATTTCCACCCCGCACCGCCGGGCCAGGTCCACCGCGGATTTACAGGTACGAACCCCTTCGGCCACCATCACCATCTTGCCGAGAATTTCCTCGAGCTTGCGGCCCCGACCGATCTCTTCTCCGACATAGCGGTTGCGGCTGTGATGGCTCATGCAGGTGACAATCAGGTCACCCATTCCCGAGAGACCGGCAAAGGTCATCAGGTCAGCGCCCAGCTTGCGTCCCAGCCGCGCAATCTCGGCCAGGCCGCGCGGCTGCAACGCCGCCTTGGTATTATCGCCAAATCCGCCGCCGTCGCAAATGCCAGCGGCGATGGCGATGACATTTTTCAGGGCGCCCCCCAGCTCCACGCCGATGACATCGTGACTGCGATAACAGCGCAGCGTGCGGCTGCTCAGCTGCTGCTGCAAAAAGAGGGCATTCTCTTCACTGGCGGAGGCGATGACCACAGCCGTGGGAACCCCGCGGCTGACCTCCTCGGCGTGGCTGGGTCCGGAAAGCACGGCATATTGCTCGTCGGGAAAGTCGGGCCATTCCTGGCGCACGATTTCCGAAATCCGCATCTCAGAACCATTTTCAATGCCCTTGGCGCAGTTGACCAGCAGGGCATCCGCGGGAGTGGTGCTGTGTTCCGCCTGATGCAGCACGCCGCGGGCAAATTGCGAGGGGACGACCTGCAGGATGATCCGTGTTTGCGCCAGCACCTCATCAAGGTCGGCGGAGATGAGGATTTCCGCGGCAATATCGACACCGGGGAGGACCGTCTCCCTGCGCCGTTCCTGACGCAACCGCTCCGCCTCATGGGGATCGAATTCCCAAAGGCGGACAGAATGGCCGAGCCGGGCACAATAGTTGGCCAGTGTGATCCCCCATCCTCCTGCTCCCAAAACGGTAACGGTATTCATCGTCTCATCCTCTCAGTGCACGTGCCCGATCTCGATCACCTTCTCCCCCGCTGCGGCCAACAGCCGGGTTACCTCCGCACTCGCTTCCGGCTGGACGACCAGAACCAGGCCGATGCCGAGATTGAAGACGCGGCGCATTTCTGCATCGGCGATGTTGCCGTACTCCTGGATCAGCCGGAACAACGCGGGCATCTCCCAGGCCTGCCAGTCGATCTCGAGTTCCAGACCGGACCGCAGCAGCCGGCAGGTATTGCCGGCGATGCCGCCGCCGGTGATATGGCTGATCCCGTGCAGGGCGGGATGGCGGCGCACCGTCCGGATCGGGATCTGGTAGCTGCGGTGCACTTGTAGCAGGGCATCCAGCCAGCTCGTGCCGAGTGCGGGAACCGGCTCCTCCAGGCGGATCCGGCGCATCTCCAGCAGGACCTTGCGGGCGAGCGAATAGCCATTGGTATGCAGCCCGGTCGAAGTCAGGCCGAGCAAAACATCGCCGGAGGCGATGCGGCTGCCGTCGATGATCTCGGAGCGATTGACGGCGCCGATGATGGTCCCGGCCAGATCATATTCGCCTCTGCTATAAAAGCCCGGCATCTCGGCGGTTTCGCCGCCGATCAGGGCGCAGCCGTTTTCGCGGCAGGCCTGGGCCATGCCGCCCACCAGGGCGGCGGCGGTCTCCGGCTCGAGACGGCCGACGCCGAGGTAATCGAGGAAAAAGAGCGGATCGGCGCCGCAGGTCATGATATCATTAACGCAATGGTTGACCAGATCCTGGCCGACGGTGTCATGCCGTTCGGAGGCAAACGCGATCTTGAGCTTGGTGCCGACGCCGTCGATGCTGGAGACGATCACCGGATCGGGGTATTGCTTGAGGTCCAGGGCGAAAAAGCCAGCGAAGAGTCCGATCTCCTTGAGCACGGGAGGGGTGAAGGTCGATTTGGCCAGTGCTGCGATTTTTTGGGTCGAGGCTTCCGCGGCCTCGAGACTGACCCCTGCCCCTTGATAGGTGATGCCCATTAGTTTTTTCCTTCTTTCATATACGATTGCCGCACCGCGGTGAAAAAGTCGAGCGTGGCGGCATCCAGGTAATCGCCATAGGTCCAGGGATTGCTCTGGAAGCGTCCTCCGTGCCAGAAAAGCTGGATGTCGCCATAGATGCCGTCGCCGAGGTAGATGCGGTGGCTGAAATTCTTGGTCGTTGCGAGCACCAGCTTGGCGGCTTCAATATAGCCGGGATCGAGATTGACACGGCGGCGTCCCGCGGTGGCCAGCCCCTCTTCGATCCGGTTGGTGGCCAGTTTGATGGCGACGATCTCCATCGGCTCAATCAGGCGGCTGAAGGCACAATAGAATTTGAAGAGCCCGGTCCCCATTTCCTCCTCATAATAGCGGGTATGGGTAAAGGGTACCGGCTCTGACCGGGCCGAGATGGTACCCCAGGTGGCTTCGAGCTGGTCGCAAACGCTGTGCCGGTCCTCCTCGAGGCGATAGCAGACTGCGCAGATCAGGCGCACCGGATGCGCGGGGCGAACCTGGCCCATCAGCGCATGCTCCAAAGAGGGAGGCCTTCGCCGGCCGGGATGGGCCTCATTTCCTTTTGCTCACTTTTTTAAGCGAAGCGCCACAGAGAGGGCAATACTTCCATTTCATGTTTGGAAAGAGGTGGTTGATGTCGCCGGTACACTGCATGATGAAGAGCGGTTCGAATTCGATCCGAACCAGTTTGCCGTTCTCCTGGTCCAGTTGCAGGCGGAAATCGCCGCGGTCGGTTGTTCCGGTGATATAGACATCGGAGACTTCCGGCCGGAACAGACGCGATTGCACAGTGCCGCCGTTCCAGTCCTTGAGGCTCACCTCCACCTCGACATCGCTCCAGTGCCGGTAGCCCTCCGCATCGATTTGGGGATCCGCTCGACGCTGTTCCGGTTCCAGGAATTTTTTCCACTGCACGCGGACCGGCCGGCAGAGCACTTCGGCGATATTTTCCATGGCAATCCGCTCGCCGGATTCCAGCGGAAAAGCAGCCATTGTCGGATAATCGGAGGGCAGGTAGACGCCATACCCGGCAAAAACGAACTCGAGCTGCAGATTTTTGACCTGGATCGCCGGTTTGGAGGAATCCGGATAGACTCTGGCCTCGAACAGGTGCGGGGAATCCGGCTGGGCGATGGCGGCGAGGCTGGAGAACAAAAGAATCGCGAGGATCCGCTGTGGACCTGCCGATTTGCTCATACTGGCCTCCTGGTTGCCCCGATGCTTGACCGCGCCAGCAAGGTGCAGATCCTTGTGCGCGGCATGGACTGCAATATCCCTTTAAATCTATTTAATTTATTATATAATATCAAGAAAAAAAAGCCCCCTTGCGGGGGCTTTTGCATTGGACAGGTCCGATCACGGCCAGATGCCGCGCGACTGGACCGCTTTGGCCACGCGGTCCACGGCGATCATCATCGCGGCGTTGCGCAGATCCTGCTTCTCCTTCTGGGCGAGATCCCAGACCGCGGCAAAGGCGTTTTCAATGACGCGTTCCAGGTTCTTGTTGACCTCATCCTCGGTCCAGAAAAAGGACTGGATGCCCTGCACCCATTCGAAGTAACTGACAACGACACCGCCGCTGTTGGCGAGGATATCGGGCACCACATACTTACCTTTGCCCACCAGAATGCGTTCGGCTTCCGGAGTGGTCGGGCCATTGGCGCCTTCAACGATGGCGTAGGCCTTGATCTTATCGGCATTTTCCACCGTAATTTGTTTCTCAAGGGCAGCGGGAACCAGGATATCGGTGTCGAGGGCCAGCAGTTCGGCGTTGGTGATCTTGGTGATGCCGGGGGCATCGAATCCTTCGAGCAGCTTGTTCTTGGACGTTGCGCAATAGGTGATCATATCCGCGATCGGCAGACCGGCCGGATTGTAGTAGGCACCGCTCACGTCGCTGACAGCGAGGATCTTGCAGCCGGCCTTTTTCAGCAGATCGGCGCTGACGCTGCCGACATTGCCGAATCCCTGGACGACGACCCGGGTATTGGCCGGATCTTTGCCCAGACGCTTGAGCAGCTCGAGGGTGTTGAACATCACACCACGGCCGGTCGCTTCACGGCGGCCGAGAGAACCACCCAGCTCGATCGATTTACCCGTAACGATATCGAGTACGGTGCTGCCGCGAAACATGCTGACCGTGTCCATGATCCAGCCCATGGTCTCCGAACTGGTGTTGACATCGGGGGCCGGGATGTCGCTGTGCGGGCCGATGATCGGCATGATCGCCACCGTATAGCGCCGCGTCAGGTGACGGAGCTCATTCTGGCTCAGTTTGGTCGGATCGACGGTTACACCGCCTTTGCCGCCACCGTACGGGATGTTGACCGTGGCGCATTTCCAGGTCATCCACATCGAAAGGGCCGTGACCTCATCGAGGGTGACATTCTGGTGGAAGCGGATGCCGCCCTTGCATGGACCGCGGGCACTCGAATGCTGTACACGATGCCCCTCGAAGACCTCAATGCGCCCGTCATCCATGACCACAGGCAGCGAAACGGTCAGCGACCGTTCCGGGTGACTGAGGACACGATGGGTGTTGGCATCGAGTTTGAGCAGCCGCGCCGCTGAAGCGAGCTGCTCCAGCGCCATGGCATACACACCGTTTTTTTCCATGGTTCACTCCGTTGGTTAGGACCAGTGTTGGAATGGGTTGGTTAGATGAAACGAAAGAAACTATATCCAAAAAAAACAAGCCCTTTTCCAGAAACCGGAAGAGGGCTTGATCAGGGCTACACGATTTTGCTAATAAACCAGGGCTGGGAGATCCGGCACATAGGCATCTTGTTGGCTGCCAGGATCGGCTGTGACTCCGTCATCAAATGTAATACCAGCATAAGCGGGGCTGTAGACTGCAATTTATTATTTTCAATAAAAGTTAAAGCCATTTGTGACCCCAAAGCGGTGCTAATGTAGCTATTTAAACTATGATTGTCAAGGGATAAAAATGCCGACATCAGCGCCGCCAGGGAGAATCCCGAAAGGGTGCGCCAACGCTGACCGGCTCCCTTGCAAAAAAACGACACAGCGGTATCATCGCCACGGATCATCGCTGCGCCGATGCTGCTCGAGACGGCGGCGATCCTTCTTGGTCGGCCGGCCCTTGAAGGCCGGCTTTACGCGCTTCACTGCTGTGGCAAAGAGCCGCATGAGTTCCTGCTCCTCCGGCGATACCTCCCTGGTCTGCAGCGCAAAAAGCAGGCGCGCCTGCGCGGCGGCGATGCTTTTACTGCATAATTGCAGCACCTCCAGCTCGATGTAGGTACCGCCGTGGGTGCGAATGGTCAGCGTATCGCCGACGCGAATCTCCTTGGCAGGTTTGGCCACGCTGCCGTTGACCTTGACGCGGCGCTCGTCGCAGGCTGCAGTCGCCAGGGAGCGCGTCTTGAAGAGCCGTGCGATCTTGAGCCATTTGTCCAGACGCTGTGTAACTGCTCCCGGAGCCACGTCCTGCTGATCCCTAGTCATGGGCCGACTCGGCAAGAATGGCCTGCAGCTCCTCCTTTTCGACCACTTCATTTTCCAGCAGGCGCTGTGCCAAAAGTTCCAGCCGGTCGAAGCGTTCGGAAAGGATGGTGCGTACGCTTTTCTCCGCTTCCTCGATCAGCTCCTTGATCTCCGCGTCGATGGTCGCGGCCAGGTTTTCGCTGTAGACCTTGCTTTCGGGCATCTCGGCGCCAAGGAACATGCCGCGATTGCCGCGGCCGTAGGAGACCGGGCCGATTTTTTGGCTCATGCCGTATTCGACCACCATGCTGCGGGCGATATCGGTAGCACGTTCGAGATCATTTTGGGCCCCGGTGGAGACTTGACCGTATTTCAGCTCTTCAGCCACCCGGCCGCCGAGCAGAACGGTGATCTTGCCGACCAGTTCGCTGCGGGTCATCAGGTAACGGTCCTCCGTGGGCAGCTGCAAGGTGTAGCCGAGCGCCGCCACTCCGCGCGGGATGATCGAAACCCGGTGCACGGGATCGCAGCCAGGGATGCTCGAGGCGGTGATGGCGTGACCCGCTTCATGGTAAGCGACGGTCTCCTTCTCGCGCTTGTTCATGACCCGGCTTTTCTTTTCAAGGCCGGCGATGACGCGGTCGATCGCTTCTTCGAGGTCGCCCATGTCCACCGTCTTCTTGTTGTGGCGCGCCGCAATCAGGGCCGCCTCATTAAGCAGATTGGCCAGATCCGCGCCGACAAATCCCGGGGTCCGCGCGGCGATGACCTTGAGGTCCACTCCTTTTTCCAGCTTAACCTGGCGGGCATGGACCTTGAGGATCGCTTCCCGGCCATTAATATCAGGGCGGTCGACGACGATCTGACGATCGAAACGGCCCGGTCGCAGCAGGGCGATGTCGAGAATTTCAGGACGGTTGGTGGCCGCCATGATAATGACGCCAGCATTGGATTCAAAGCCGTCCATTTCCGAGAGCAATTGATTGAGGGTCTGCTCGCGTTCATCGTGTCCGCCATAGACATTGATCCCGCGCGCCTTGCCGAGTGCGTCGAGCTCGTCAATAAAAATGATGCAGGGGGCCTTTTGCGAGGCCTGCTGGAACAGGTCGCGCACACGCGCTGCGCCAACACCGACGAACATCTCGACGAAATCCGATCCGGATATGCTGAAGAAGGGGACCCGGGCTTCTCCGGCCACCGCCTTGGCCAGCAAGGTTTTGCCCGTGCCCGGCGGCCCGACGAGCAGCACCCCCTTGGGAATCCGGCCGCCAAGGCGCTGGAATTTTTCCGGATTCTTGAGAAAATCGACGATCTCGGTCACTTCGCCCAGGGCTTCGTCGATGCCCGCGACATCCTTGAAGGTGACCTTGGTCTGACCCTCGACGTAGATTTTGGCCTTGCTCTTGCCGATCGACATCATGCCGCCGCTCGGATTCATGCGCTTGAAGACGAAACCCCAGATGGCGAAGAGCACAGCGAAGGGCAGCACCCAGCCCAGGATCAGGCTGCGCAGCCAGCCCTCGCCCGCTTTGCCGGCATACGCGACGTGGTGGGCTTCCAATTCCTTCACCAGATCGGCATCCTCGATGCGCACGGTCGTGAAAGACTGCAGATTTTTCTGGACGAAGAGCTCCTGGTTCTTGGCGGTATTGAAAATCTCCTTAACATTGAACTCTCCGCGCTTTTCGGCCTTTGCTTTAAGTGAATCATACATGGTACGCTGGCCGGCGATCGCCGTGGTATCGCCGACAAAATAGAGACCCTCGATCTTTTCGCCGGAGACACCTGCCTCGAAGATGCGGTTTTGCCGCAGCAGAGTCTTGAAGGTGCTGTAGGGCACTTCGCGCACATGGGAGGCGAAGAAAAGATCGTTGAACAGATAAAGGGTCATCAGCGCAAAGAGGATGTACCATATCGAAAAGTGCAGCTTCTTTTCCATTTTAGGTTTGCGCCGGTTGGGGGACTTGTTCTCATCATGATTGGGGAAGAGCATTGCATTCTCCTTGTGCAGCCGAAAGGTGCTAATGTGAACAAACGAGCTTGCCGATAGCGATCGACAACAATTTGCTGTCCGCGCTGTCGGCACGGGAGGGGATCAGGACCGGAGCGGTCGTCCCCATAATGACATGGCCGAGGCGCAAACGGGCAAAATAGGTGGTGGATTTGGCCAGCATGTTGGCCGACTCGATATCGGGGCAGAGCAGGATTTCCGCCCGTCCAGCCACCGGCGATTGGATCCCCTTGATCTCGGCTGCTTCCCGGGAAATCGCATTATCCAGGGCGAGCGGGCCGTCGATGATACAGCCCTTGATCTGCCCGCGCTGGTTCATTTTGGTCAGTGCCGCGGCATCCAGCGTAGCCGGAAGGGCGGGATTCACCGTCTCCACAGCCGAAAGTACGGCGACGCGCGGATTCGCGTGGCCCAGGGCGTGCGCGACGGCGACGGCATTCTCGATAATCTCTATCTTTTGTTTAAGATCGGGCTTGAGGGTGACGCCGCCGTCGGTGATCATCACCAGCTTGTTGCCTTGCAGCGCGGGATCCTCAAAGATGAAGCAATCGCTGAGCAGATGATTCGAGCGCAGGCCGGACTCGCTGTCCAGGACGGACTTGAGCAGGGCCGCGGTCTTGATCTTGCCCTTGAGCAGAATTTGCGCTTCCCCGCTGCGCACCGCCGCCACGGCCGCCCGTGCGGCGTTCACCTCCTCGGGCACATCATGGACGACGAAAGGCATCTCCGCGGCGCCGGTCATCTCGCGATAAAGGCGGCGAATTTTATCCTCTTCGCCAAAAAGCAGAGCATCGGCCATCCCGAGTGCATGGGCGGAGGCCACGGCGCTTAAGGCCGCTTCATCGGCCGCAGCTGCGACCGCAACGGTTACCTTGCTGCCCTGGCGGGCGTGATCGAGCAGTTCATCGAAGGACTGAATCATGGGGTTCCCTCCTGGGCGATTCCGCATCATTTGGGGTAATGCCGGGCTTTCTCCTGGCCGTTGAGGACGCGCAGCGCGCCCGAGGCCATCGCCTCCAGCTCCAGTTCGCCGGGAAAAATGCGCAGCGGGGCGACAAAGCCGACGCGCGCGGTGATCAGGCCGACCAGCCGCTGCGAATGAGCAAGGCCCCCGGTCAGGACCACTGCGGCCACCTGACCGTTGAGCACCGTCGTCATGGCGCCGATCTCCTTGGCGATCTGGTACGCCATGGCCCTGAAGACCATGTCGGCCTCGTCATCGCCGGCTTCGATCCGTTTTTCGACCTCCCGGGCATCATGCGTTCCGAGATACGCCAGCAGTCCGCCTTTGCCCATCACCAGCTGGCGCATCTCTGCGCGGGTGAATTCACCCGAGTAGCAGAGGTCGATGAAGGGTTGCAGCGGCAAACTGCCGGTACGTTCGGGCGAGAAGGGGCCGTCGCTCGAGGCGTCGTTGACATCGATGATCCGGCCCCCTTTCACCGGGGCGATGGAGATGCCGCCGCCGAGATGGGCGACGATAAAATTGTGTGTGTTCGCATCGATGTTGAGAGCTTCGGCGGCCCAAAAAGCGGCGGCGCGCAGGCTGAGTGCGTGCGACAGGGCTCTCCTCTGAATCCGTGGATGGCCGGAAAATCGGGCCAGCGGCTCGAATTCGTCCACGGAGACCGGATCGACGATAAAAGCGACACTGCCATAGAGCTGCGCGATCTTGCCGGCGATGGCGCAGCCCAGATTCGAGACATGTTCGCCCTGAACTCCCCTCTGCGCATCCGCGATCATGGTATCGTCCACGATGTAGGTGCCGCGGCTGACCGATTTGAGCATGCCTCCCCGGCCGACCACCGCAGCCAGGGAAAAGGCCTTGAGGTTCTGCCGATTGAGGAATTCGATAACCAGATCCGTCCGGTAGTCAAACTGATCCCACAATCCCTTGAAGCGGGCCAGATCATCCTTGCTGTGCGAGAGACTTTCCTCGGAGACTTTCTTTCTGCCGGCAAAGAGCGCCACCTTCGTCGAGGTTGATCCCGGGTTGATCACCAGAATCAGGGGCGATGGAGCTGCGGTCATCGGGCCTCCCTCCTGCTGGGCCTGTCCGGAGGGGGCCCCCTCCGGACAGGTCTGCGGGTGTTATTCCTGATAGACGGTCTTTTTGAAATAGTGCGTATGCAGCAGTTCATGGGCTTTGTGGCTGTTGGGTTCGCCCAGGAACTCCTTGTAGAGCTGCTGAACCGCCGGATTTTCATGAGATTTGCGGATCTTGAGGCCGCGATCGGCGCTATAGATCGCTTCAGCGCGTTTTTTACGAATCTCCAGCGAAGTTGGAATCGGCTGACCGCCGCCGCCGATGCAACCGCCGGGGCAGGCCATGATCTCGATAAAGTGATATTGCGCTTCGCCGGCGACGATCTTTTTCATCAGGGAGCGGGCGTTGGCCAGGCCGTTGGCCACCGCGGCCTTAACCTTGAGGCCGGCAATTTCGACCTCCGCCTCCTTGACGCCTTCGAGGCCGCGCACCGCCTTGATCTCGATATCTTCCAGGGGCTTGCCGGTCAGAACTTCGTACACCGTGCGCAGGGCGGCTTCCATGACACCGCCAGTGGCGCCGAAGATCACGGCCGCGCCGGTGGAGATACCCAGCGGGGCGTCGTACTCCTCATCCGGCAGATCCTGAAGCTGGATGCCGATCTGTTTCATCATTGTCGCCGCTTCACGGGTGGTCAGCACGGCGTCGACATCGCGGAAGCCGCTGCTGCTCATTTCCGCGCGGTCGCTTTCGTATTTCTTGGCCGTGCACGGCATCACCGAAACGACATAGATGTTTTTAGGATCGGCGCCGATCTTTTGTGCATAGTAGGTCTTGGCGAGCGCGCCGAACATCTGCTGCGGCGACTTGCACGACGACACGTGCGGCAGCAGCTCAGGATAGAAATGTTCGATGAAATTGATCCATCCCGGGCTGCAGGAGGTCAGCAGCGGCAGGGTGCCGCCGTTTTTGATCCGATTGAGCAGCTCGTAGCCCTCTTCCATGATGGTCAGATCCGCCGTAAAATCAGTATCAAAGACCTTGTCGAAGCCCATGCGGCGCAGGGCGGCGACGAGCTTGTCGGTCACCAGGGCGCCCGGAGCCATGCCGAACTCCTCGCCGATGGCGACGCGGACGGCCGGGGCGGTCTGGACGACCACATGCAGGTCGGGATTATCGATGGCGTCCCAGACCCGCTGGATATGGCTGTTTTCGTACAGGGCCCCGACCGGGCAGCGGTCGATGCACTGGCCGCAGGCGACGCAGGCGACCTCGCCCAGGCCGTTGCTGAAGGGCGTATCCACCCAGACATCATAGCCGCGGCTCTCCATGCCGAGGGCGCTGACGCTCTGAACCATGGTGCAGGTCTGGACGCAGCGGCGGCAGAGGATACATTTGGAGGGATCGCGGACGACCGAGGGGCTGGAGCTGTCAAGTTCTCCCTTGCGTTCGCGGTATTCAAAGCTGATCTCGCGGATGCCCAGCTGATCGGCGACCGCGCGCAGCTCACAGGAGCCGTTGCGGACGCATTCGGTGCAGCGCATGGGATGGCGGGAGAGCAGCAGTTCCATGGCGATCCGGCGGGATTCGCGCACGGTTTTGGAATTGGTGATCACCTCCATGCCTTCCGCGACCCGCCAGCTGCAGGCGGTGCGCAGGAGACGATCCCCCTTGATCTCGACTACGCAGAGCCGGCATGCGGAAACCGGCGGCAGATCGGGGTGATAGCAAAGGCGGGGAATATTGACCAGGGCTTTTTCGGCGGCATCGAGAACGGTGGCATCCGCCGGCACGGCGACCCTTCGTCCATCTATCGTCAAATTGACTGTATCCAAGGTGACATCCTCCTGATTGGTCGAAAGAATTTACTCGTTAAGAGGCTCCAAGTCAGGCAGCGGCCTGACCGGCTTTTTCGAAGGTGCATTTGCCGGCCTTGCAGGTGGCCGCGAGATGCTGTTCGAATTCTTCGCGGAAGTAGCGCAGGCAGCCGAGAATAGGAATCGGTGCCGCCTGGCCAAGGCCGCAGAAGGCGCCTTTGGCCATGGTCTTAGCCAGATCTTCCATGAGCTGCAGGTCTTTGGCCCTTCCGAGGCCTGCGGTCAGCCGCTCGAGGATCTCCAGCAGCCGACCGTTGCCTTCGCGGCACAGGGTGCAAATCCCGCAGGATTCATGGACGAAGAATTCGACGAAATTCTTCACTAGACCGACGATGCACTGCGAATCGTCAGCGACAAGGAGGGCGCCGGAGCCCATGCCCGCACCGATCTCGCGCAGGGATTCGGTGCTCAGAGGGAGATCCAGATGTTCGCTGGTGAGGATGCCGCCGGTTGTCCCGCCGAGCTGGGCCATCTTGAAGCCTTTGCCCCCGGGGATGCCGTGGCCGATATCATAGATAATCTCGCGCAGGGTGATGCCCATCGGCACTTCGATCAAGCCGGGGTTGTTGATATTGCCGACCATGGTGAAGACCTTGGTGCCCGGGCTCTTCACGGTGCCGATCCCCTTGTACCATTCGGGGCCTTTGATGAGGATTTGCGGGATGTTGGCGAGGGTTTCGACGTTATTGACGATGGTGGGTTGGCCCCAGAGGCCGACCGAGGGCGGGAAGGGCGGCTTGTTGCGTGGTTCACCGCGCTTGCCTTCGATCGATTCGATCAGAGCGGTCTCCTCGCCGCAGATATAGGCACCGGCGCCTTCGCGAATCTCGAGATCGAAGGCAAAACCGCTGCCAAATATATTTGCGCCCAAAAGACCCTGATCACGGGCCTGATCTATGGCGCGCTGCATGCGCGCGATCGACATATGGTATTCGCCGCGGATATAAACATACCCCTGATGCGCGCCGACGGCATAGCCGGCGAGGGCCATGCCCTCGATCACCGCATGCGGATCGCCTTCGAGGATCAGCCGGTCCTTGAAGGTCCCCGGTTCGCCCTCATCGGCGTTGCAGATGATGTATTTGACATCCGATTTCTCTTTGGCCGCAAAACTCCACTTCAGGCCGGTCGGAAAAAAAGCCCCGCCGCGGCCCTGGATGCCCGACTTTTTCACCTCTTCCATGACCTCTTCCGGCTTCAAGCTCGTGAGGGCTTTACCGAGGGCCTCATAGCCATCGTGCGCGATATACTCCTCGATGCTTTCGGGATCGATGACGCCGGCATTCTTGAGGACGATACGCAGCTGTTTGCCGATACGGGCCGGCTTGTCGCCCACGGCCCCTTCCGCGGCCGGGAGATCGAGGTATTGCAGGCGTTCCACCACCCGCCCCTTGATCAGATGTTCGGAGATGATTTCCGAAACATCTTCCAGGCGGACGCCGACGTAATAAATGCCATCCGGGAAAATGACCAGAACAACCCCTTTATCATATATGCCCAGGCTGCCGGTCTCGACAACACGCACCTCATCGGCAAGACCAGCCAGTGCCAGTTCCTTGCCCAGGGCATCCTTGACCGAGCGCGCGCCCTGGGAGATCGTATGGGCATCCATGGCGACCAGGATATGGATTCTATGCATTGGATGATCCTTTCACTTTGTAATCTTTCAATATCGCAATCGCCTTCTCCGGAGTCAGGTTGCCAAAGACTTCCGAATCGATCATCATCACCGGCGCAACCGCACAAAGCCCGAGACAGCTGGTGAATTCCAGGGTGAAAAGTCCATCCGGGGTGGTGCCCCCGGTCTCCACGCCGAGATAGCTCTTGATTTGCGCCAGCACCTCGGTGGAGTCTTTGACATAGCAGGGCGCATTGTTGCAGCAGCGTACGATATGTTTCCCCTTGGGCCGGGTGGTGAACAGGGAGTAAAAGGTGGCGACACCATAGATTTCACTAAGGGGAATGTCCGTTTTTTTGGCTACCTGGGTCAGGATATCCTCGGACAGAAAACCATACGCCTTTTGCACATCCTTGAGGATGTAGATCAATGGCGTCTTGGTGGTTGCATAGGATGTAACAATTTGATCTACCTGTGATAAATCCGTCATGGGTTCCTCCAAAAAAAGCTGCTGATGAGGGAGTTGCTCAAGCGGTTGGCGTGCCGCTGCCGCTTATTCGTGAGAGAAGACGTGGCTCGAGACCACTTGTCCGCCCATCACATGGTCGACGACGATTTTGCGGGCGATTTCCGCAGAGATCTTGCCATAGGTCGTTGTAATGCCCGTGTCGCTTTGCACCACCTGTACCAGGGGCTCCTGGTCGCAGAAGCCGAGGCAGCCGGTCTGCGTGACCACCGCCTGGGTAACATTGCGTTTGTTTATTTCATCGAGGATGGCGGACATGACAGAGCGGGCGCCGGCAGCAATACCGCAGGTTCCCATCGCGATGACGATGCGGAACTTGGCCGATTGTTCACGGGCCGCCATCTCTTTCTTGGCCTTGTCTTTAATAGCGCGAAGATCCGACAGACTTTTCACGATGCATTCCTCCTGAAGTGAGTAGAGCGGCAAAGGGCGCGATGTCCTCCGCCGATGGTACAGGTTGATTAGGGGTGAAGTTATGGGTTCAGCCGATCGATCCGATCAGCACGAGTTTCTCCTGGATCCATTGTTGCGCGGGTTCGACGAGCATATATTGCGAGCAATCGCGCTCCGCCATGCGCGCATAGAACCAGTAAGAGTCGAAGGTGAAATAACCGCCATCGGTGCGATGACCGTAGACAAAATGGACCTCCGGAGCCCCGATGATCAGGTTGACGACCGTTGCGGCGATATCGCCCAGGGGGGACCGATTCAGGCTGTTATGAGCGAAGGTCGCCTGCAAGGTGGTGCCCCGGCCCGGTTGCGATTCAATCTCCAGCCTGCCGCCGCAGCTCGCTGCCGCCTGCTGCAGCAGCGGCAGTCCCATGCCGACGGCGCGAGTGGTGCGGGTGGTGACGAAGGGATCAGTGACCCGATCGATCATGGCCCGGGTCATGCCGCGGCCATTGTCGCGCACCCTGATGCGCAAGAGATTGCCGGCAATCGATTCATCGATCCAGAGGATGACCCTGCTCGCCTCCGCCTCGACCGAATTGGTCACGATGTCGAGAATATGTAACGAGAGCTCGCGCATGCGGGTCACCCGGTCTCCCGCTGTCCGCCCGCCGAGGTGCCGGCCATTGCGGTGCGGCTGGATACTTCCGGCGCGAGCAGGCTGATACTGCGCCCCCGGGCGTTCGTGCAGGCGAGCATGAGTTCAGCGAACGAGAATTCCTCCAGGCAGAACCAGCAGCGCGCCGAGCCGATTTGCGCGACATCGTGGGCATCGGATGCCGTGATCAGCTGTAATCCGCTGCTGCTGTAGCGTTCCATGGCCTGTTTCGGGTCGGTGCGGCTCGAAAGCTCGACGACCTTGAAGGGCAGGTCTGCGGGCAGAAATCCCAGGGTGTGGACCATGCTGTTGGCGCGGCGGTCGATATGGGCCGGGTAGATCAGCCCGCCGCGGCCGATCACCTCCTGCATGATCCGGTCATAGGAGGAACGCACAGGCAGTCCCAGCAAACGCGGATTTTCACCGAGGATATTTTCATGCGCATCCACCAGCAGCTGCGGGCCCCACAGGGTCGGGTCGTTTTGCCCCTCCTGCAGCTGACCGTAGAGGAATCCCTGAAAATCGAGTGCTTGCACCAGCTCCGGGAAAAGGGCGATCATGTGGATCTCCTCCCGGGTCGAGACCTCAATGCCGGCGAGAACCTGCAGGGGCGTATCCGCCGCTGCGAGTTGATAGGCGCCCACATTCTCGGCGGAGTTGTGGTCGGTGATCGCGATAAAATCCAGACCCCGGGCCACGGCGGTCGCAACGAGATCCACCGGTCCCATGCTCAATTCGGCGCACGGGGAGAGCACGGTGTGCATATGGAGATCACCGCAAAACCAGCGCAGCATTCAATGGCTCCCGCGCAATCCCAGGGTATAAAGTTGTCCGGCGATATCAAAGGCGTTCTGATCGCAGCTATAGAGGGCGATCTGTTTTTTGTTGGCCTTTTCGATGGTATCCATGCTCGGAACTGCACCGTTGGTGAAAATGACCGCCGTCAACTCCTTGAAAAAGGCGATGGCGATGACATTTTCATGCGTCTGGTTGGTGATCCAGAGAGAATTCCTGGGCGCTTTGGCCATGACATCGCTGAGCATGTCGGATATGCAGGCGGAGACGACGGGCCGGTCCACTGGATGGGCCGCAGAAAGCAGATTCAGGGGTATCAAATCCAGTACGGTCTTGAGTATCATAAGCCTTTCTTCAATTGGTGTTCCGGGTGGAGCTATTTTCATGGGTCAGGCCGGAGGGGCCTTGCAGCAAATGGCCCTGGATCAGCTCATGCACCAGAGCTGCCATGTCGACGGAATCGCCGCCCTCAACCAGAACCGCATCGCCCGGCTGAAGGTGGTCCGATAGCCAGCCCAGGGCCATGGTCAGATTCGTGCAGCAGATGACCTGGCGGTTGGCGCTGGCGGTCGTGGAGATGGCTGCTGCGGTGGTCGCGGCATGGGGTCCGACCAGCACGGTCACGTCGATCGGCATGCCGGCGATATAATGCCCCATCATGATATGGGTATGCTCCGGCTGCTCGCGCGGATCGCTGATGTCGCCCATGACGAAAAGAAGCCGCCGCGCATACTCGCGAAAATTGAGCAGGGTCTTGGTCGATTTGTAGAAGGACTGGGGCGTGGCGTCGTAGGAATCGTCGATGAGGTGGATGCCGCAGCAGCTGTGCATGCGTCCGCGGCCTTCAGGAAGGAGGAAATGATCCTCGAGGGCCGCCTGGATGAGGGCGCTCTCCACCCCGAGTTCGGTGGCTGCCGCCCAGGCGGCGAGGGCGTTGTAGACATCGCCGAGGGAATAGATCGCCATCGTGATCGTGGCTTCCCTCCTGCCCCGCCGGTACACGGTGAATGAGGTCCCACCGGGGCCGAGGTGACGTATGTCGTCGGCATAATAGTCCGAGACCGGGCTGAGGCCGAAATAAGCCACCCGGCAGGTCAGGTTCTCGCCCATGAGACGGGTATATTCATTGTCGCGGTTGAGGAGGGCGGTCCCGCCCTGGGGAAGGAAATGGAGGAGTCCGGCTTTGGCGGTGGCGATGCGGTCGATGGTGCCATACTGGTTCAGGTGGGCTTCGCCGATATTGGTGACGATCGCCATATGCGGCTGGATCAGCTCTGCGGCTTTATCAATTTCACCGGGTATGGCGGCGCTCAACTTGATGACCGCCCAGTCGTAGGTGGGGTCAAGTCTGAGTAGTTCAGCGGCAATCTCCTCGGCCCGTCCGGAATTGAGGGTGAACTCGCAGACACGTCCGGCCCGCTGGAGGATCTGGCTGAGCATGGACCTGGTTGTAGTCTTGCCATTGCTGCCGGTAATCGCGATGAAGGGACAGCCGAGCTGGCGGCGCACCTCTTCCGCTTTAACCAGGGGATCTGGCTTGATGGCCATGAAATTTATATCACCAGTCAAGTGAGATACTAACACGATTGATTGGTCACATAACGATCATTTTAATCAACTGCCAAATTACAGAATATTTTTATAAGAATAAAGCAATATAATTCGTTCGCTAGGATTATCTTTCTGCCAGGGGAATAAGAACGGTGAATGTTGTGCCCTGCTCATAGACGGATTCGGCCTCGATCCGGCCGGCGTAACTGTCGACGATCTTTTTCACCAGAGTGAGCCCCAGCCCGGTGCCGGTGATGGTGCGCGTATGGGGATTTTTGGCGCGGAAAAACTCCTCGAAGAGACGCTCCTTCTCCTCGGGCTTCATGCCAATGCCCGTATCCTGCACGACCAGGCGGGCATAGCCCTTTTCCCGGCTGGTTTTCACCAGGACCAAGCCCTGCGGCCGGTTGTATTTGATGGCATTGGAGATCAGATTGGTGAGGACACGCTGCATCTCCTCCCTATCGGCATCGATCATCAAACCTTCGCACAGCTCCAGTTTGGCGCTGAGACCGCTCTTTTCGATTTCGTTGGCGAAAAAGTCGACGACCGATTTGACCTGGGCAGAGAGATCGAGGCGCTCGATCTCGCGCCGGACCTTGCCCGCCTGGATGCGCGAGATGTTCAGCAGATCGTTGATCAGGGTGATCAGGGTCTTGCTGCGCTCAAGAGATCGCCGCAGGTACCCGTCATAGACCACGGGCTCATCCCCCAGCGATTTGTCCACCACCATTTCCAGATAGCCCTGGATCGCCGTCAGCGGCGCCTTGAGTTCATGGGCGGCCATGTTGACAAACTGGGATTTGAGCAGCTCCAGTTGCTTCAACTCGGAGATATCGCGTAGCACCGAAACGAAGCCGAGCACGCGATTTTGATCATCACGGATCGGCGTGGTGTTGGCCATCACCACCAGTTTGGCGGGCGGACGGATGACGAATTCTTGCTGAATCCCCTGCAGATTGTCCTTCTGGTTGAAAATATCGGTGACCATCTCCTGCAGATGCTCGGGCAGGACCTCCCGGATGGAACGGCCGATGACCAGTTCATTCTTGAGTTCGAGCAAACGGGGATACTGCGGATTGAAGAGGACCACTTCGGCATCCTGATTGAGAACCACGATGCCGTCCGCAATGGAATTGATGATCGTGCGGATGCGTGATTTTTCCTGGGCGATTTCGAGCAGGCGCCGCTCCTGTTCGAGACGCAGCTGGCGCGCCTCCAGGATATACCAGCGCCGTTCGAGCGCGCGGTCAAAGACGAGTTGGATCTCCTCGGGGGCGAAGGGCTTGGCGATGTAATGATAGGCCCCCAGCCGGGTGGTTTCAACCGCGGTCTCGATCGAGGCATAAGCGGTGCAGATGACGCAGATCGCCTCGGGGTATTTGCCCTTGATGGCGCCCAGGACCTCGACGCCGTCGATGTCGCCGATGCGGAGATCGATGAAATAGATATCGAACTCTTCGGCTACCCCCTTGTCGATCCCCAGACGGCCGGTTTCGGCGGTCTCGACGCGATGGCCCTGGGCCTCAAAGAGGCGGCGGATGCCTTCGCGCATGCCGAATTCATCATCCACAACCAGGATATTAGCGCGCTCGATTTTCATGATCGCCTGAGAAATCTCCTCTCTGCCTTGACTGCGGTCTTGCACTCCTGGCCTGCGTCGGCCGGCCCGTGCTCAGTGATGCGCCTGATCCGGGGTCGAGAAGAAACGTTCGGTGATGAACGCCAGCAGCTCACGCGCCGGGACCGGTTTGTCCAGATATTCGTCCGCTTGAATCCATTTGCGCTCTTCCGCCGTCTGGGTCGAGAAGCGGATGCCGGTTTCGTGGCTGGCGGCGGTCAGAATGACGACCGGCGTCTGTGCGCCTTCCGGCAGGCTCTTGATGCGATGGCAAAGGACAAAGCCCGAGTCGAAATGCTCCATGGCCATATCGACGAGCACAAGATCGGGAAGAAAGGTCTTGAACAGCTCGAGTCCCTCGGCAGCCGAATTGGCGGTGGCTACCTCAAAACCGGCTTTCTCCAGCACAGGGATGTAGATTTGCAGCAAATCATAGTCATCATCCACCATCATGATCTTTTTTTTCATGGCTGTTTTATCTTCCTCTTCTAGAGATTATTGGTCTTTCAGCATGGTGCGTACCTTGTCCAGGAGCACCTCTTTTTGCACCGGTTTTTCGATAAAGCTGTCGACAGGATTCCAGTCGCTATCCGGTCCGATGCGCAGATTGAAGGGATGCTCGCGGTTGACTCCCGTAAGCATCAGAATGGGGGTCGTGCGGATGGCCGGGTTGCTGCGGATCTGCCGGGCGACTTCGAATCCCTCGCCAACACTAGCCATCATAACATCCAGAATGACGAGATCGGGGCGTTCCGCTATCACCATCTCCAGGCCTTCGGCGCCACTGAAGGCCATACAGACGGTATACCCGGCTTTGGTCAGCAAAGCCCGATTGAGCTCAACGATGTCGATGTCATCATCGATGAGGAGGATTTTTTTGCTCATGGAGCGCTCTCCTGCACGGATTGGAAATCGAATGAGGCCGTATGAATGATACTGTGCACCGGCAACTCGAGAGTGAATGCAGAGCCGACGCCGACCTCGCTTTTTACGGTGATGCTGCCGCGATGCATCTTGGCAATGCCGTAGGCGATGGCAAGACCCAGCCCCGTGCCCTTGCCGATCTGTTTGGTGGTAAAGAACGGAGTAAAGAGTCGGCCGAGGTTCTCGGGCGGAATGCCCACGCCGGTATCCGTGAAAACGATCCGCACATTCTGACGATCCGGGGTTGCAGCAGCCGTGATGGTCAAGGTGCCGCCCTCAGGCATGGCCTCGGCGGCGTTCACCGCGAGATTGAGACAGACCTGATAGATCTGGTCAAAATCGATCTCAACCTGCGGCAGCCCTTCCTCCAGATGCGTGATCACCTGCGTCATCTGGAAGAGGGGCTGGTTAAAGGCGACACCCTGCAGCTTGTCGAGTATTTCCTGAAAATCGATCTTGCGCAGATTCAGTTTGCCCTGACGGGCAAAGTTGAGTAATCCGGCAACGATCTTTTGGCAGCGTTTGGCCTCGTCCATGATGAAATGGAGATCCTTGCTCTTCGCTTCATCATCCTTCAACTGTTGCATGAGGAGATGCGCGTAAAGCATGATCGAGCCGAGGGGATTATTGACTTCATGCGCCACCCCGGCCGCGAGCTGGCCGATGGAAGCCAGCTTTTCATGCTGGATGAGCTGCTCCTGGGCTTCCGCCAGATCGCGCAGCGACTCTTGCAACTCCTTCTGGGTATGCTGCAGCTCCTCAATGACGAAGGGCAGACACATTTCCTCTTCCGCCAGGCCCTGATAGACGGCCCGGGCGTAATCCCGGCACGAGGGATAGCCGCAGGCGCCACAGTTGAGCTCATCAGAGGAGGTCGCCTTTTTGATTTCCTTTAGGATCAGCCGGATTTCGTCCTCACTGGGTTCCGCTTCCTGGAGATTGCCGGGCTTGAAAGTGCGGCGGACCGTCACATCCTGGTACTGCAGGATCGCCTTTTTCCACTCCGCATAGTTGGTGCGCATGCGCAGCGAGTCGGTATAGGAGACCACCTGCTGCTTGCGGGTGAAAAAGTTGACCGAGGTATCGGTGAACGGCCCGCTGATGCAGCCTTCGCAGAAGAGAATATCGACCAGGCCGGCCTTGACCTCCTGATTCTTGAGGCTTTCGAGGAGATTGAGGACGCGATTCTTGCCCTCGGTGACGACCACCTCGTTGTTCATCAGGTCAAAGGGCAGGCCGGCGCTGCGCAGCAGACCTCCCGAAACCGGATAGAGCCGGCCCAGATAGGCATAGGGCGGATCGAAGGGGATCGGCTCGCTCTGACGCGGATCGATGCCCAAACGGCGCCACAGCTCTTTCAGTTCAGCAAAGGTGAGAACCTCATCGATCGCGTCCGCCACTTCCGGATCGAGCATTTCGACCTTTTTGGCGGTGCACGGGCCGATAAAGACGGTGCGCACCCCGGCGCCATAGCTGCGTTTGACGACGCGGCCCATGGCTACCATCGGGCTGACCACCGGCGCGAGGTTGGGCACCAGCTCCGGGACGTAACGCTCGATCAATTCGTAGATGGCCGGACAGGAACTGGTGATCAACGGTAGAGCAATCTCGCGGCCGTCTGCGGTTTGCTTGTTATTGACCAGGCGATAATACTCCCGGTTGATCAGATCCGCTCCGAAAGCGACTTCCACCACCTGTTCAAATCCGCTCGCGCGCAAGGCACCGGCCAGGCGTTCCGCCTCCAGGCCGGGCAGTCCGGCGGGAAACGAGGGGGCGATCATCGCCGCGACCGGCTGGCCATCGTTGAGAAAGGCGAGGACCGCCTCAACGCCGCTCTTGACCGCCTTGGCGCCCTGGGAACAGACGCGGACGCAGTGGCCGCAGCCGAGGCAGCGATCTTCGACGACCTTGGCCTGCCCCTTGACAACCATAATGGCTTTCGCCGGGCATTCCCGGATGCAGGAATAACAGCGTTTGCAGCGTTCCTCGATGGTCGAGACGACGGACATGAGGTGACCCTTTCCGGTCGCGGATCAGGAGCGTTCGACGTAATGGGTGTGAAGCAACTCGTGCGCCCGATGGCCGTTGGGGTCGCCGAGATACTCCTTGTAGAGCCGCATTACACTTTCGTTGTGGTGCGAGGCCCTTTTCGGAAGTCCACGATCGATGGCGTAGATGGCTTCCATGCGTTTGCGGACCTTGTCCGGATCGGAATTGATCGGCTGTCCGCCGCCGTTGATGCAGCCATTGGGGCAGGCCATCACTTCAATGAACTGATAGAGATTCTCGCCGGAACGGATTTTATCGAGAATCGTGCCGATATTCTTGAGACCGCTCACCGCAGCGATCTTGATGGTGATGCCGGCGATGGTGACCTCGCCCTCCTTCACGCCCTGCAGGCCGCGCACCGGCGTGAATTCGACATTATCCATGTCCTTGCCGGTGAGGAAAAAGTGGGCGGTGCGCAGGGCGGCTTCCATCACCCCGCCGGCGGCGCCAAAGATCGCAGCCGCGCCGGTCGATTCGCCCATGGGATCGTCGAAATGCTCATCATTGAGCTTGGTGAAATCGATACCGGCGTTTTTGATCATGCGCGCCAGCTCACGGGTGGTGAGCACCGCATCGACATCGGCATACTTCTCCTTGAGTTCCGGACGCTGCGCCTCGAATTTCTTGGCGATGCAGGGCATGATCGAGAGGACATAGATGTCCTCGGCGGCAATGCCGGTCTTTTCCGCATAATAGGATTTGATCAGCGCCCCCTCCATCTCGTGCGGCGACTTGCACGACGAGACGTGCGGCAGCAAATCGGGATAAAAATGCTCGATATACTTGACCCAGCCGGGGCTGCACGAAGTGAGCAAGGGCAGCTTGCCGCCGTTCTTGACCCTGTTGAGCAGCTCCGAGGCCTCCTCGATGATCGTCAGGTCAGCGCCGAAATTGGTGTCAAAGACCCGGTCCACGCCGAGCCGGCGCAGCGCGGCTACTATTTTACCCGTGACCACGCTGCCGGGTTCCATGCCGAATTCCTCACCGAGGGCGACGCGCACCGCCGGAGCGATCTGGGCTACAACATGTTTCCGGGAATTATTGATCGCCTCCCAGGCGATCTTTTCGTTGCTCTTTTCGCGCAAGGCCCCAACCGGGCAGACCGTGATGCACTGGCCGCAGAAGACGCAGGCGATGGCGTTGAGACTGCCATCCATCGCCGGCGCGACCGCGGTCTTGAAGCCGCGGCGGACAAAATCGATGGCGCCGACGTTCTGCGTCTCATGACAGACGCGCACGCAACGCCCGCAGAGGATGCACTTTTCCGGGTCGCGCTCGATCGAAGGGCTGGCCACGTCGATCTTGCCGCCGCGGATTTCACCGGCATACCGCACATCGCGCACGCCATACTGCGCCGCCAGATCCTGCAATTCGCAGTTGCCGTTGCGCACGCAGGTGAGGCAATCCTGCGGATGATTGGCGATCAGCAGTTCGACAATGGTCTTTCGCGCCCGCCGCACCCGCGGCGAGTTGGTTTGCACCACCATGCCCTCGGCCACCGGAAAGGCGCAGGAGGGGATCAGGTTGCGCTGCCCCTCGACCTCGACAACACAGACACGGCAAGAGCCGGTCGGGGAAAAACCCTTGAGGTAGCACAGCGTGGGAATCTGGATGCCTTCGCGCTCCGCCACGGTGAGGATGGTTTCGCCCGGATTGGCCCAGCACTCTTTATTATTAATCGTAACCTTCATGGGAATCCTCTTGTGTATGGTTACTCCACAAAAATCGCATCGAATTTACAATTGGCGCGGCACTGGTCGCAGCGAATGCACTTCTCATCGATGATGTAATGGGCTTTCTGCTTTTCGCCGAGAATGGCGTTCTGCGGGCACTTGCGGGCGCAAACGGTACAGCCTGTGCATTTTTCCGTATCGATATGGTAGGTCAACAGCTCGCGGCAGAGGCCGGCTGGGCATTTGCGGTCGTAGAGATGGGCCTCGTACTCGTCGCGGAAATAGCGCAGCGTGCTCATGACCGGGTTGGCTGCGGTCTGTCCCAGGCCGCACAGCGAGGTATTCTGGATCACCTCGGAGAGGCGCTCCATATACACCATGCCCTGGAAGCGCAGCAAGGCTTCATCCGGGGTTTTTTCGCTACGGTAGCTGGCCGTCAGGCGTTCGAGGATCTCGAGCAGCCGTTTGGTGCCTTCGCGGCAGGGGATGCATTTACCGCAGGATTCAGACTGAATGAAGGTCATAAAGTACTTGGCGACATCCACCATGCAGGTGGTCTCATCCATGACCACCAGTCCACCCGAGCCCATCATGGCGCCGACGGTCTTGAGGTTTTCATAGTCGATGGGGGTATCGATGACCTGTTCCGGCAGGGCGCCGCCGGAGGGGCCGCCGATCTGAACCGCCTTGAATTTCTTGTTGTTGGGGCAGCCGCCGCCGATATCGAAAACCACCTCGCGCAGGGAGACGCCCATCGGCACCTCGACGAGCCCGGTATTGCTGATCTTGCCCGAGAGGGCGAAAATCTTGGTTCCCTTGGAGCCCGCTGTGCCGATCGCCGCGTAGCTGGCCGCGCCGTCACGGAGAACGTTGGGGACGTTGGCAAAGGTTTCGACATTGTTGATGACCGTCGGCTTGCCGAAGAGGCCGGAGACGGCCGGGAAAGGCGGCCGCGGCCGCGGCATGCCGCGTTTGCCTTCAATCGAGTGCAGCAGGGCCGTCTCCTCACCGCAGACGAAGGCCCCCGCTCCCTTTTTGATCTTGAGGTTGAAGGAGAAGCCGCTGCCGAGAATGTTCTTGCCGAGCAAGCCATAGGCCTTGGCGTCGGCGATGGTCTTTTCCAGACGTCTGATAGCCAGCGGATATTCGGCACGGCAATAGATATATCCCTCACTGGCGCCGATGGCGTAAGCGCCGATCACCATGCCTTCGATGACGCGATGGGGATCGCTCTCCATGACGGCGCGGTCCATGAAAGCGCCGGGATCGCCCTCGTCGGCATTGCAGACGATGTACTTTTGTTCAGCCTGCTGATTGAGGGCAAATTCCCATTTTTTGCCGGTCGGGAAGCCACCGCCGCCGCGTCCGCGCAGACCGGAGGCGATCATCTCCTTGACCACTTCGGACGGGGTCATCTTGTTGATCGCCTTTGACAGCCCCTTGTAGCCGCCGCGGGCGAGGTACTGATCGATGCTTTCCGGATCGATGACGCCGCAGTTCACGAGGACCTGCTTTTTCTGCTTGGCGAAGAAGGGCACCTGGCTCAGGAGCGGCAGCTCGCCCCAGCCGTTATTGCCATCGACCGCGGGATAGATGCCGAGGAGTTTTTCCGCGACCACCGACTTTTCGACCAGGGTTTTCTGCAGCAGCAGGGGTACATCCTCCGGTTTGACCCGGCAGTAGCAGAGGCGCGGATGGCCGGGAAGTTTGATGTCGACGATGACCTCCATGGAGCAGTAGCCGACGCAGCCGGTCGGGATGACTTGCACCTGGAGATGGAGCTTTTCGAGCTCGGCGAGGATGGCGGCATGCACGTGGTTGGCGCCATTGGCCAGGCCGCAGGTGCCCATACCGACGAGAATGACCGGCTTCTTGTGGTCTTCAAGCAATATCTCATGCTTGTATGCGTCCAGATGCTTGCGGGTTTCGGCGGACTGGTGGCATTTTTGCCCATCGTTGATGCAGTCGACAAAGTGCGCGCAGGGTTTTTCGTTGGTATGCCAGCAATTGGCGAAAATCTTTGCATATGAATTCATATCCGCCTCATTCCTTGTTGTTTTTCATCGCAGCGATCAGTTTTTGCACAGCCTTGACCGTGAGGCCGCCATGAAACTCATCGTCAATGGTGATCACCGGGGCGATGCTGCAGGCGCCGATGCAAGCCACAGTCTCAATGGAAAACTGCAAATCCTTGGTCGTTCCACCCGCCTTGATGCCCAGTTCATTTTCCACGGTAGTGAGAATATCAGCAGAACCCTTGACGTGACAAGCTGTGCCGCGACAGACACGGATCACATGCTTACCCAGAGGCCGAAGGCGAAACTGGTTGTAAAAGGTTGCCACACCGAAGACCCGGCTGACCGGCAGTTTGGTATGCTCGGCGACATGGTGCAATTCATCTTCGGACAGATACCCGCAAACCTCCTGGATATCCTGCAGAATCGGTATCAGGATCGAGGGATCATTCTTCGGGTATTTTTGGTACACCTGTTGGAGTTCCATGCTTTCCTCACATGATGAATACAAAGTAGAGAGCGGATTATTGTCGAGGGACATGAATGCCCAGGGCTGCTGACATGGCAAGCTGGAGATCCTGGATGCCGAGCGAGTCGACATGATAATAAAAGATCTGTTCCTTGCGGACCTTGCCCTCCAGGGCGCGGGTGTTCTCGTCGGTGCGGACGATGATGCGCGCCGAGGGATCGCAGCCTTTGAGCAGGCGGATGGCCTGATCGATCTTGAGGCCGTGGGTGCGCGCATCCAGGAGAATCAGGTCGAAATGCTGACCCTGTGCTAGTTCCAGAGCCTGGAAGGGATCATCCAGCAGCAGCGTGGCGACAGAATGTGCGCTGAGAAATTGCGTCACCTCCTGCGTTACACTCTTTTGCGGATTTGCCACGATAAGACAGTTCATGAGATCATGCCAGAAAGGGATTATTTTTGCACCTGTCTATTCAAAAAACGTGCCAGCGGCTTCCCCTGGAACCTGCTTTCTAACATATTGATATTATGCAAGTATGGAAGAGGTCGTCTGGTGTCGGTCTGAGTTTCTATCAAAAATGAGAGCTTTTTCTGTGGGAAATCTCCACAGACCACGACTTTGGCAGTGAGGTGGAGGCCATCGACAACAGCCTGACGGGCCGAGCGAAGCAGGCCTCCAGGTGCACCGCCGCAGGGTCTGGCACAGCGCAAGGAGATCAGGAAACGGAGAGGTCGTAGCGACGGATCTTGTCGTAGAGGGTCTTGCGATCGATGCCAAGAAGGCGGGCGGCACGGCTGATGTTGCCGGCGCACTCTATGAGGACCTTGCGGATGTGCTCTTTTTCCATGCTAGCAAGCGATTGCGCCTCCTCCTTCCCGGGCGCCTCCTGTTGGCCGGCAAAATGGCGCAGCTGCGGCGGCAGGCTCTGCAAACGCAGCTCGTTGCTCTCCTCGATCACCGAAGCGCGTTCAATGACATTTTCCAGCTCGCGAATATTCCCTGGCCAGCCATACCGCTGAAATAGCTCCATCACCTCAGGGGCGATCTGGTCGATGGGATGATGCTGGCGGCGTTTCTTGTGCTTTTGGATGAAGTGATCGAGCAAAAGCGCGATATCTTCAGGTCTTTCACGCAACGGTGGCAGACGGATGGGAATCACGCTCAACCGGTAATAGAGATCTTCACGAAATTGCCCGGCGGCAACGGCCGCGCGCAGATCAAGATTGGTGGCGGCGATGACACGAACATCTACCGGAATGGTCTGGGTCGAGCCAATGCGGCGGATTTCTCTCTCCTGAATGGCGCGCAGGATTTTGGCCTGGACGTTGAGAGAGATGTTGCCGATCTCATCGAAGAAAAAAGTGCCGCCATGGGCCAGCTCGAGGGCGCCGTGCTTGGTCGCCGTTGCGCCGGTGAAGGAGCCCTTGACGTGGCCAAACAGCTCGCTTTCGAAGAGCGATTCGACCAGCGACCCGCAATCCATGGTAAAAAAGGGGCGGTTTTTGCGATGGCTCAGGGCGTGAATGGCACGCGCGATCAATTCCTTGCCCGTTCCGCTCTCCCCTTCGATCAATACCGTGCTGTCGGTCGGCGCCACCTTGCGTACCAGGGAAAAGAGCTCCTGCATCACCTCTCCCCCGCCGATGATTTTAATGGCCTTGCCATTCAGCACGAAGGCCAGCTCATGCGCCGGTGGCGGGGCGGGATTCTGACGCCGCTGCTCGAGCCGGCTGACGATCGTCAGGAGCTGTTCCGCTTCAAAGGGTTTCGAGATATAGTCGCGCGCTCCATTTTTCATCGCCTCGACCGCCATCTCGATGCTCGCGTAACCGGTCATCATCACCACATCCGTCGCCGGGCTGGTTTCCTGCATGCGGCGGATGAATTCAAGCCCTGTCATGCCGGGCATGCGGAAATCGACAAAGACGATTTCAAAGGCGCCAGAGGCGGCAAGCTGCAGTCCCGTTTCGGCATCAGCAGCCGTGGCGACCTTGTAGCCGGATATTTCGAGCAGCCGCCGGCAGCCTTCTCTGAGCAGATCCTCATCATCGACGATGAGGATGTGAGTGGCCTCTTGCACCATGAAATCCTAGGCTTTCCCGGCCGCAGCAGGGAAGATGATGATGATTTGTTCCTCATTTTCTGCCGCCAACGCGGCGCCGAGCTGTTGAAAGAGCAGCAGCGCCAGGGTGAGATCGGGATCGGCGCCAGCGCCCGTCAAGGCAGCGCCGCCCAGTGCATCGCGCTCGGCGGCGTTCAGGGCGGACGGTAGTCGCAGCGCCACAACCGGGCCCCGAGCTGCGGCCGCGCCGGCCAAGCGTATCTCCGGCTCCGCCCGGCCACCGCGGGTCAGCGCATCGAGGAAGAGCTGAAGCGCCAGAACCGCCGGCACGAAGGGGGCTGCCGTTGTCAGCCGCTCGGGGGCGGTGACCGCAGGCAGGGCAAAGGACTCTTCCCGGTCCAGCAGCGCCAGAGCGGTCGCGCAAATGGCGCGCAGGTCATGGCTCCCGACTGCAAGTCCTGGCAAGGAAGCCGCAACAACCTGGTCGATCAACGGCAGGCGGTCCGCGGGCTGGCCTGCGTTGCGCTTTGCCTCCGGCAGAGCGGCTGACAGGCCATATGCGCCGCTGAGCGCCGCAGTGGCGGCACCCAGGGCCAGGTAGGGAGTTGCCTGGTGCAGAAACTGCCGCAGCAGATCCTGGTGGGCGAGCAGGCCTTGCTGCCGGGCATGTAGCTGCCGGGATTCCAGGAGGTTGCGGATGGCGTGAGAGAGCTTTTCCGGAGGGAAGGGCTTGATGACATAATCATGCGCGCCGGAGCTGATGCACTGGACGGCGTCTTCGATGCTGGCGAAGGCGGTCATCATAATGACCGCCATCTCCGGGAACGAGCTCCGGGTCTGCCGGAGCAGCGTGATGCCATCCATGCCCGGCATCCGGATATCAAAGACGCCGACATCAAAGTGTTCGAATTTGCACAGCTGCAGAGCTTTTTCGCCGTTCTCCGCAGTGAAAACGCGATACCCTTCCATCTCCAGCCAGTGCTGCAGAGACTCGCGGATGATCGCCTCATCGTCGACGATCAGCACGGTGCCGGTGCGCGGATGAGTCATAGCGAGAGTGCTCCAGGAAGTAAAGGCGGCTGCGCGGCAGCGGTCAACGGGTGGCTGCAGCGGGATCGCCGGCCGGGTGCGGGGCTGAGCCCGCGCCATTCATGCGGGCATACCACTTTTTGTTCTGGCGGTAGAGGCGCTTGAATTCCTTGAAGAGCCGGTCGTAGATCTCGCGGTTGCCCGGGTCGGGGGTGTAACTTTGCCGGATCACCACATGGTTGCCGATCTCCTCGAAGGAGCCAATATGTCCGAGCGCGAGGCTGGCGAGCAGGGCGGCGCCGCGGGCGTTGGCCTGTTGTGGGTCCGCCGCTTGATGGATGATCCGGTTGGTGATATCGGCGATGATCTGGCACCAGATGTCGCTTTTGGCGCCGCCGCCGATGATATGCACGTCGCGGACCGGCTGATAGAGGTTCTCCAACACCTCGAGGGCCCAGCGCAGGTTGAAGGCGATGCCCTCGAGGACAGCGCGGATGAGATGTTCCCGGCCATGGTGCAAGCTGAGGTTGAAGAGGCCGGCGCGAACGTTATGATCATCGATGGGGCAGCGCTCACCGAACATCCATGGTGTGAAGATCAGACCCTCGGACCCGGCCGGGGCCTGTGCAGCGAGGTGATCGAGGAGCTGAAAGACATCCGCGAAAAGGGTCTCCTCCTCCAGCCGCTGTTTGTGATACAGGATGCGGTTGGCGAGCCATTCCAGGCAAATGCCGATGGTCTCCTGGTGAGCCAGGGCGAGGTAGTATTTTTCCGGACAGGTGCTGCCGACGCAGCCGGCGTAATGGGTGATGTCGATCTTGCGGCGCCGGAAGTGTCCGGCGATTCCGCCGCTGGTGCCGAGGCGGATGCTCAGGGCCCCCTCCTGGATGGCGCCGGATCCGACCGCTGCGGCCGGAATGTCGCCCGATCCGTTGATAATCGGGATGCCGGCCGGGAGGCCCATCAGCGCCGCAGCCTTGGCATGGAGCGGACCGATAACGGCCGAACTGGGATAGACCGGCGGCAATTGATCCGGGGTGATGCCGGCGAGACGGCAGAGATTTTTATCCCAGCAGTTGCGGTTCTTGCGGGTGTCGAGCAGCCACCAAACCACGGCCATATCGATCGATTTCGACCATTTGCCGGTGAGGTGATAAATGATAAAGTCCTTGACGTCTAGAAATTGGGCGGTTTTGGCGAAAAGGTCCGGGCGTTTCAGCTTCAGCCAGAGTATCTTGGTGATCGGATCTTTGCCGGTATGGCCGGGGGTGCCTCCGGTGACCTGGAGAAAATGGAGGAGGCGCAGCGGCTGGTAGCCCATGATGCGCGGCCGCGGATAGAGGGTTTGGTAGAGCACCTCCATGCCGCGGGTATCGAGCCAGGAGATGGCGGGCATCACCGGCATCCCCTCGGCATCGACGGCCACAAGGGTTTGCATCTGGCAGGTGAAGGTGATCCCGGCGATCTGCTCTGCCGCGATGTCGGCTTTTTGCAGGGCTTTGCGGGTGGTGGTATAGACCGCATGCAGCCAGTCGAAGGGGTCCTGCTCGGCATAGTTTTGCTGCGGGTAGTGCAGTGCATAGTCCTGGCGCGCTTCGGCGATCAGGCGCCCATGGAGCGTAAAAAGAACGGCTTTGTTGGAGCTGGTCCCTAGATCGTGCGTCAAGATATAGTGTTCGGCCATTCCCTGTTCCGGTTGACTGCGAAGGGGGCATCAGGGGCGGCGGCCGGAGCGGCGTTACTCTCCGGTCAAGCCCGTGATGCGGTAGTTAAATTCATAGGAGAGGCTTCGGCTCCAGGTCTCATCGAAGAGGGTTTTATAGCGGGTGCCATCTTCGGGACCGACGGGCTTGCCATAGGAAAAAAACCAGTTAATGATCGGGCTGCCGGTGAAGCCGAGGGCCATCCAGTAGCGGCCAGGCGGCAGCAGCAATCCGGGGTTGCCGAAATCAAAGTCCACCCAGTCATAGCCAGGTGCATATTTCATCTTCTCGACCGCGAGATACTGGCTGGTGGCCAGATACTCGCCGGGTTTGCCGGAGCCGTCGTCCTTGAGGAGTTCGACCCAGAGCTGACCGGAGCCGCCGAATTTATGCAGCGCCAATCCCACGCTGGTCAGTTTGATCGGTTTGGCGATGATGAAGGTCTGCGCGTATTGATTGCCCTGAGTCGTGACATACTCTGCGGTCTCGACCATAAAATTCTTGCGCATCTCCATTTGTCCGTCGCTGGAGGTCTGTGCCGGTCCGCGTCCGGCCAGGAAATCGGTGTTTTGTGGAAACTCGGTGTTGCCCTGGTTGAAAGGCTGGCTGTAGGCGTAGCGCCGCATGGTCTGCTGGGTGACGGGGGGTGCCGGAGGCGGGGCCTGCGGAGGAGCGGCGGGCCGGGTGGCCACCTGGGTGAAGCGCGCCTCCACCGGCGGGAAGAAGAGCAATTTTTGCGGACCGTAATTCTGCTTTTCCGCACGCAGGTTGACCCGGTCGGAGGCCAGGGTATAGCCGATGGTCTCCTCAAATTCGGGCTTGCCCTGCGCGCCGGCGGATTGCGACCAGCGGATGAGACCATCATTGCAGGTCTCCTCATTGTCCAGCCCCACCTCGACGCGGATGAAGCGGTTGCTGACATAGAGGGCGGTCTGCTGGGGATCAAAAGGCACCCAGCCGAGATCCGGGAACCAGACCTCGATCCACGAGTGGCGGCCCTGGGCCATTCTCAGGGTCAAGGTGCCGCCGGGCAGCTCGACATCATAGGGTTCTTTCAGGGTGATGCCATTGACGATGCGGCAGGGGATGCCTACGGCGCGCATCAGCGCGGCGCTGATATGCGAATAGTTTTGGCAATTGCCCTTTCCCGTCCGCAAGGAGTAGAGGGCATCATAGCGTTCCGGGACGAGGACGTAGCGCAAGTGATCGACGACCCAGGTCAGAATGCGCTGGATGGCATCAAATTCGGTCTTGCTGGAGGCCGTGAGCTGGTTGGCCAGCCGGATGATCTCGTCATCGCGCGCCGGCACCTGGGGGGTGGCTGCCAGGTAGGCCTCTTCGGCACGGCCGAGATTTTCCAGGGGAAAAGGGGCGCTGGTGCGCAGGGGCTTCAGGCCGGTGCTGTTGCCCGCGGTGAACTGCATCACCGATTCGACCATGGCTTGCGGCCGATTCCAGATGGCGCGAATGATGTGGTTGCCGCGCTCGTCGGTTTTCTCCTCCCGGGTGGAGGGCTCTGTCGAAAACTGGAGGCGGAAGGCGCTGATGGATTGATGATAGGTCGGCGAGGTGAAGGCTTCGGGGATCACATAGCTCAGCACCAGTTTTTGCGTGCCCGGGGCTGGTTCGACCTTTTGCACCATCTGATAACTGATCTGCGACTCCTGGCCGCCGTTGATCAGATAATTCTCTGCTCTGCCGGCGGCGAGGCTGCCCAGGAGCAGGCCCCAAAGAATGCGTACTGCTTTCATACGTCCACCTCTCGCATTGCGACGTGTCGTCACAGGCCATGCAGCCTTGCCGAAGGAGATAGATCTGCCAGCGACGGGATACCCTGCCCCCATGGTATTACAAATATAGGAATATACGCCTATTTTGTCAACAGTTATTAACGGAAAATAGTGGCGATGCACGCGGAGCGCTCTGTTGAATATGGCGACACTATGGCCCTTTTTAAGCTGGCTGGCCTGTTTATTAAATAAGCAGCCATAGGGGTTTGATAAAACAGGTATTAGCCAACATCTGCCTGACTCAAGGAATTTGGTTGATTACTATTTCAGCATTTATTGTATATAGCGATGTTTATATAATATGCATAATAGCCTATCGTTACCTATTGATTATTATATATTAAAAACACGATATCTCTACTTGCTATCGCTTTGGCATACAATTTGCTAGTACCTGGATGAAATTGATCCCGTTACAAGGCAAATTGTGCCAAGGAGGCATACAATGGTAGTCCTGCTTTTGCTGGCCATGGTTCTGGTGTTCATCGCCATCAGCTATGTGCGTGAACAGGCGGCACGGCGCCAAATGACCGCTGCGACCCGAACCTCCCGGGCGATGGCGAAGACCTCGCCCTACTATCTTCATCCCAGCCACAGCTTCGCACGCGTGATTTCCGATGCGCTGGTTGAGGTCGGTATGGATGATTTTTCCCGTCATGCCTTTGGCTATCTCGATGAGATCACCTTGCCGGAAAAAGGCACCACCGTGCACCAGGGCGATGTCGCCTGGAAGGCCCGGGTTGGGGGACGTCTGATCTCGCAGCGCATCCCTGTCGATGGGGTGGTGCTGGAGTCCGATGCCAGGAGTGGTGGCGACTGGCTTCTGCGCATCAAGCCTGCGCATCTGGCCGACAACCTCGCTAACCTGATGCAAGGCGCATCGATCGAGAACTGGCTGAAAACCGTGCGCGCCAAATTTCTCCTTGAGCATTCGGGCACGCTGGTCCCGGCCATGCAGGATGGCGGCGAACTGGTCGACGGCTTCGCCCGGCACCTGACCGACGCGCAGTGGCGGGAATTCTGCGCCGAATTTTTCAACTACGAAACCCATCCCTAAACCCATCCAGGAAGGAACTTGGTATGACCGTACTCCTGCTTCTCGCTCTCGCTCTGGCCTTCATATTGGCCGATTATCTGGTACAGCTGCGCCAGGCCCGGGCATTTGTACCCGCCACCACCGCTGTGCGTCAACCGCTCTTCAGCACCCTGGAGGAACTGCTGCCCCGTGGCCTTTTCGCCGCTCCCGGCCAGCTCTGGAGTGCCCTCCTGCCCAGCGGTGAGATCCGTCTTGGTGTCAGCCGCCTGATCCTCACCGCCCTGCAGAACATCGAAACGGTCTCCATGCCGCGCATGGGCCAGAGGGTCAAGAAGGGCGAGCCGATCCTCACTCTCCATCTTGGCCAGCGTTCGCTCACCCTGCGTGCGCCGATGGCTGGCACTGTGACGGCGGTCAACGCCAACCTCGCGGCGGACCCGCAGGGTCTGTACCGTGATGCCGACAGGGCCTGGGCTTGCGCCGTGCAGCCCGACAACCTCAGTGAATCGATCAAAAGTATGCGCATCGGCGAAGAAGCCCTGCTGTGGTTACGCGCCGAGGCTGCCCGCCTCCGTGACTTTTTCGCACTCTCCGCCCCCCAGCCCGCGCTGGCCTTGCAGGATGGCGGTCTTCCGGCCGCAGGCGCCCTGCAAACCCTTGATGATGCCGCGTGGAGTAAATTCAGCGAGGAATTTCTCGACCGGACCACCCTCAATTAAGCAGGAGGAAGCGGATGAAGGCCGCTATTTTGACCGACCTGACCAAATGCGTTGGCTGCGAAGCCTGCGCATTGGCCTGTAAAGAGATCAATGAGTTGGACCGCACCTCGGCGAACAACCTCCTGACCGCCTACACCTGGAGCGCGGTAGAGAATCGTAAAGGCGTCAATATCCGCCGCCAGTGCATGCACTGCGAGGAGCCGGCCTGTGCGTCGGCGTGTCCCGTGACCGCCCTCACCAAGACGCCGGAGGGTGCGGTGATCTATGACGGCCATAAATGTATGGGTTGCCGCTATTGCATGATCGCCTGCCCCTTTGGCATTCCCAAATATCAGTGGGACAAAGCGATCCCCGTCATCCAAAAGTGCATCTTTTGTTATGAGAAAGCCTTGCAGAAAGGCGAGCAGCCGGCTTGTACCCGGGCCTGCCCGACCGGCGCGACCATCTTCGGGGAGCGCAGCGCATTGATCGCCGAGGCGCAGCGGCGCATGGCAGCGCAGCCACAGGCCTATGTGCAGCATCTCTATGGTTTGCGTGAGGCTGGCGGCACCTCGGTTTTTTATCTTTCGGCTGTGCCTTTTGCGGACCTGGGTTTTCCAGCCAATATGATCGAGGATCCTTATCCCCGGCTGACCTGGAAGGTATTGAACAAGATCCCCAGTATCGTAACGACCGGCGCGGCATTTCTTGCCGGTCTTTGGTGGATAGTCAACCGCCGCATCAAATTGCAGGAGAGCCCCGAAGAGCGGAGCTAGCCCCCTCTCTCCTCGAGGCCTTCCATCAACGCGCGAATTCCATCACTTTACTGAGGTGCACATGAAATTCAGACTTCCCAAACCGACCTTTTGGACCTTTGTCCTGGCGGCCATCTGGGCAGCCGGCCTGTTTTCCACCCTCTACCGTTTTTATTATGGTCTGGGGGCGGCCACCCATCTTTCTGACCGCTTTCCCTGGGGCATATGGATCGGTTTCGATATTCTCATAGGTGTGGGTCTGGCGGCTGGCGGTTTTGCCATCGCCGCCACGGTATACATCTTTAATCTCAAAGCCTACAAACCGATCGCCCGCTCCACCATTTTGACCGCGTTTCTCGGCTATGTTCTGGTGATCACCGCCCTGATGTTCGATCTGGGCAAGCCCTACAACGTCTGGCATGTGATCATCATGTGGAATCCCCATTCCGTCATGTTCGAGGTCGGCTGGTGCGTCATGCTATACACGACCGTGCTTTTTCTTGAGTTTCTGCCGGTGGTGTTTGAGCGATTCCGCCTCGAGCGCTGGCAGCGTCTCTTCCACAACATCACCATTCCCCTGGTGATCATCGGGGTTCTTCTTTCCACACTGCACCAGTCCTCTCTGGGCACCCTCTACGTCCTGGTCGCCAGCAAATTGCATCCGCTGTGGTACTCCGGGATGCTGCCGGTCTTCTTTTTCATCTCGGCCATCGCCGGCGGCCTGGCCATGGTTATCTTTGAATCCTATCTCAGCGCGCGTGCATTTGGCAAGGAGCTTGAGCACGCTCTTCTCGTCAATCTCAGCCGGGTGATCGCGGTGGTCATCGGCATTTATCTGGTGCTGAGGATACAGGACATGGCCGGGCGTGGTGCGTTGAACTATATCGTTGATGGTTCGGCTGAAAGCATCTACTTCCTGGTCGAGATCCTGCTGGGATTTGTCACGCCGATGGTGCTCTTTTTCATCCCCAGGGTGCGGGCGAACAAGGCCTGGCTCTTTTTTGGCGCGGTTCTGGTGCTCTTCGGTTTTATCATGAACCGCCTGAACGTGGCCATTACCGGCATGACGCGCTACAGTGGGGTCGATTATCTGCCCTCCTGGATGGAGTTGGCCGTGACGCTCTCAGTGGTAGCCGCCGGGATAGTGGCCTTCCGTTTTGCCGTCAAATTTCTGCCCGTTTTTGGCGCGAATGAAGAGTTGGGAGTGCACCCGCCGCCCCTGATTGCTGCGGGCCGCTCCGGCCGTCGCGCGATGGCCGTTCTCTTTGCTATTTTGCTGCTGCTGGTCGCCGGTTTAGGCTGGTCGCTGATCATGCATAAACCGAACCTGGCCCCGCCTGCACCCGATCCGGCCAAACCTCTGGCGGCCGAATCGCTCAGCTATCCGGCGCCCATTGCCTTCACCAAAGCGGAAGCTAGCCCCGGGCAGGTCACGTTCAATCATGAATCCCATGTTGATCAGGCCGAACCCAACTGCAAGGGGTGTCATGCCGGGCTCTTTTCCGTCCGTCCCCCGGCGGCACCTGCGGGCCAGGCGGCCGCAGCGCCGACCGGTGTCGGCCACACGCAGTGCGGCACGTGCCACAATGGTGAAAAAGCTTTTAATTATGAAGAAAGCTGCGACGGCTGCCACATCAGCACGGAATAACCCATCCTGCTTCATGCAGACGCCCGGCGCAGCAAACCAGGCTAATAAACGGTGTGGTCATGTCAAACGATACCCCCTCCTATCCCGATCAGGTTCGCCGCATCTGGCCCGATAACGACTCCGCCTGCATCCATATGCAGGCGGGGTCCGTCGCCTTCAAGTTGTGCGACCGGGCCTTTGCCTGCGACCTGTGTCCCTTTGATGTCCTGATGCGCAGCGGGGCCTCCCGGCCGCAGCGAACCGAGGAGGTTGCCGCCGCAGACCCGGAGGTGCGTGCGGGCCATCGGGCCTCGGATTTGGCGCTCTGCTTTGATCCGGAAGCTGCCTATGGCGCCGGATTCTGGTATGTCCGCCGCCGGGATGAGAACATCGTCGAGGTGGGTCTGACCGAAATCGGCGTGTTTTTTCTGCCGCCGATCCGGGAGATCATCTTGCCGCGGCCGGGGATGATGCTGCCGGCGCGGCAAACCAGCATCTGGCTCATCGCCACGGAGGGTACGCTGGGACTCACCTCGCCCTGTGCGGGCCAGCTGCGCGGCGTCAACCCCCAGGCGCTGGTATCGCTGGCAGTCAAACCCGAAGCGGCGCAGCAGGTTTGGGTTATGGATATTGAAGTCCGATCCGTGCGCAGCGCTTGCCGCGGACTGATGCGCGGCGCACACGCGGCGGAGTATCTGCAGTCCCAGCATCGCGAGCTGATGCAAACACTCGAAAACGCGCTGGAGCCCTTGCGCAAGAGCCTGGGCCCGACCAGCGCCGATGGCGGTGCGCGTCTCGGCAGCATCGCCGAAATGCTGGGAAGCGCCCGCTATTTTCAGCTGGTCGCCCCCTTTTATCGCCGCTAGGAGGCCGGCCGAACCGTGGCTCCTGCGGCCAAGAGCGTTCACATTGCTCTGCTGATGCACCTGCGGCGAGGAGCTTTCAGCCGGTCTCTCTGCCGCTTCTGCGGGAATCTGCACTCTGCCGATTCTGCAGCGCGTCCTGCGCCAGCCTGCCTTCAGCCGGCCCCGGTGTCCCACCCGGCCTCATCCCGCTCCTGTGCCTTCGCATCGTAGCACTTTTGCTACACCGTCACTCCACGCCGGGGCAGTCCTTTCCCCGGTGTCCCACCCGGCCTCATCCCGCTCCTGCGCCTTCGCGCCATAGCACTTTTCCCGCACTGTCACGCCACGCCGGGGCAGTCCCTCTCCGCGCTTTCTCGCCTCCCCTCACTTCGGGGGACTCATCCGCAGTACGTGCCTGGGGGCTGTCCATATTTTCTACAAATAGTGTTGTTATTTGCCGCACTGGTCCATTTTCAAGCCAAATCAGTTGCACCTTGAGCAATAAATTGCTAATTTTACTTGTCCTCCCGTGCACGATCACCTAACGTGAACTGATGCCATGCTGAATAAAATCGCCCGGTCGTTGAGCATTCGCATTTTTTTCTGGATGATGCTGATCATGACGCTGGGTTTCTCGCTCTACTCCTTCCGCTCGGTGCAGACCCACAACCGGCAGCTGATGGAGAATGTATTTCTCAGCGTCAATCGCGTCAGCGATATACTCAAGCGCTCCATGCGGTATGGCATGCTGACCAACCGCAAGGAGGATGTGCACCAGATCATCAATACCGTTGCGAACGAGCCCGGTGTTGATGGCATTCGCATCTACAACAAAAAGGGGAACATCGTCTTTTCGTCGACCCCCGCCGAAATCGGCCAGTCCGTCGATTTCCGCGCTGAGGCCTGCATAATCTGCCATGCGGAGGCGCAGCCCTTGCAGGCCTTGCCGATGGCGGAGCGCCAGCGTATTTTCCGTATGCGCGATGGACATCGCACCGTCGGTGTCATCAATCCCATCGAAAACGAGCCGGATTGTTATACCGCGGCCTGCCATGCGCATGATCGGGAGCAAAAAGTGCTGGGGGTGCTCGATGTAAAGATGTCCCTTGAGGCGGTGGACCGGCAGCTGCGGCAAAGCCGCCGGCAGCTGATTCTTTTCGCCGGTTTTATGATCGTTGGCACCGGCCTGGCGGCGGGAGTGTTCATTTACCATTCGGTCCGGCGCCGGGTGCGCGCCCTGATCAAGGGGACGCAAGAGATCGCTGCCGGAAATCTCGAGTACCGCATTCCTTCCTTCAAGCAGGATGAGCTTGGGCTGCTGGCGCATTCCTTCAACCACATGAGTGCGGATCTCGCCAAGGCGCATCAGGAGATCACCGACTGGTCCACCCATCTGGAAGAAAAGGTGGAGCAAAAAAGCCGCGAGCTGGCCCAGGCGCAGGCGCACATGATGCAGATGGAGCGCCTGGCCTCCCTGGGCAAGCTTTCCGCCACCGTCGCCCATGAGATCAACAATCCCCTGGCAGGTGTGCTCAACTATGCCTTCCTGGCGTTACGCCTGCTGCGTGAAGAGAACCTCTCGCCGGAACGTAAACAGGCGCTGCAGGAGTATTTGACGATCATCCGCAACGAGGTGGGCCGGTCCGGCGACATCGTCAAGAACATGCTGATTTTTGCACGGCAGACAGGTGGCAATTTCGCCGCGGAGCATCTGCACGGTCTGATCGCCTCAAGCCTGATGCTGGTCAATCATCATCTCGAGCTCAAGGAAATTACCCCGGTGCAGAGCCTGCAGCTGGCGGACGATACGATCGTATGCGATGGCGGACAGATACGGCAGGCATTGGTCGCCCTCTTTGTCAATGCGACCGAAGCCATGGAGAGCGGCGGGACGCTGACGGTTACGACGCGGGAAGCCCAGGATCCGGAGCATGTGACGATCGTGGTTTCCGACACCGGCGCCGGCATTCCCGCGCAGATTCTCCCCAATATATTTGATCCTTTCTTTTCGACCAAGAAAGAGGGCAAGGGTGTCGGGCTCGGTCTGGCTGTGGTTTTCGGGATCATACAGCGTCACCAGGGCAGCATCACGGCGGGTTCCCCGCCGGGTGAAGGCGCCAGCTTCCGGATTTCCCTACCGCGCCATCCTGTTGCAGACAGCGACGTCAAGATCGACAAACAGGCGATCGCGGAAATTTGAGGGAGCAAGAAGAGTCCGGAGAGATCCAGGTGCTCCGGCGAGATGCACCAATCAGAATTCGAGAAGAGTTTCGGGCCGGCCAGGCGGCCTGTCCGGCCTGGCGATGACCATTTTCATAATGAGGTAAGTATGAGTGCCATATCCATTCTCATCGTTGACGACGAAGAATCTGTCCGCCATTCCCTGTTCAACTGGTTTCGGGAGGATGGCTATGAGGTCGGGATTGCCAAGGACGCCTATGAGGCCCTGGCAGCGCTGGAGCGATCGCACTGGGATATCATGCTGCTGGATATCCGTATGCCTGGCATGGATGGCATGGAGCTGCAACGCCGGATGCGCGAGGTCAACAAGGAGATCATCATTATTATCATGACCGCCTACGCCTCGGTCGATACCGCGGTCTCGAGCCTCAAGGAAGGGGCGTACGATTATATCGTCAAACCCTTCAATCCGGACGATCTCAGCCACATGATCCGTAATGCCGCGGAACAGCTCAACCTGCGCCATGAGAACATCGAGCTCAAACAGAGCCTGCAGCAGGTGGCCCTCAGCGATGAGATTATCGGCGAAAGCCCGCAGATTCGCCGGGTGATGGAGCTGGTGCAGACCGTGGCGCAATCCGATTCGACGGTTGTGATCCGTGGCGAAAGTGGCACCGGCAAGGAGTTGATCGCACGCGCGATCCACACCCATTCCGAACGCCGCTACCACCCGATCATCGCGGTGAATTGCGGGGCCTTGGCGGAGAGTTTGCTGGAGAGTGAACTTTTCGGTCATGAAAAAGGCGCCTTTACCGGCGCGCAAATGCGCCGCAAGGGCAAATTCGAGATGGCTGACAAGGGGACGCTTTTCCTGGATGAGATCGGCAATATCAGCCAAAAAATGCAGATGGAGCTGTTGCGCGTGCTGGAATCACGGCAGTTCACCCGCGTCGGCGGCAATCAGACCATCCATGTCGATATCCGGCTCATCTGCGCCACCAACAAGAATCTCGAGATGGCGGTGGCCGACGGCTCCTTCCGTGAAGATCTCTACTATCGCATCAATGTCTTTACGATCGGTCTGCCGCCGCTGCGCGAGCGCAAATCGGACATCCCCCTGCTGGCCTACCATTTCATTAACAAATACAACCAAAGCATGAACAAGAGCATCAAGGATATTTCGCCGCAGGCCATGGATCTGCTCATTCGTCATCAGTGGCCGGGCAATGTGCGGGAACTGGAGAATGCCATCGAGCGGGCGATGGTCGTGGGCAAGCCGCCGGCCATTCAGCCGCATGATTTGCCGTTTCAGCTGGCTGAAGAGGTGCCGGAGCGGCTGGAGAGCTCGGATTCGCTGGCGGAGATGGAGAAGCATCATATCGCGCTGATCTTGCGGAAGGCGAACTGGAACATCAGCAGGAGTGCCAGGATATTGGGGATCGACCGGGTGACACTCTACAACAAGATCAAGAAATATCAACTCAAAGAGTAAGCGGCATGGGGCAAATTCATATTCTGCCGCTTCTGGAGATCAAAGCGGAAACGCGAGCCCAGCTGCTGGAGGCCATCGAGCAGCAAGTGCAGTGGCCGGCGGCCATTGAAGCGCTGGAGTTCGATCCCCGCTTTGCCTATGACCAGATTCGCGGCCAGTATCATTCCTCGCAAATTCTTCTCGGGCTGCACAGCAAACTCAATCGCCCGCAGGACAAGATCATCGCCATTGTCCCTTTCGATCTCTATATTCCGATCCTCACTTACGTTTTTGGTGAGGCGCAGCTGGATGGCCCCGCGGCGGTGGTTTCCCTCTTCCGGCTGCGCCCGGAATTTTACGGCCTCCCTCCCGTTCCGGCCCGGGTGGTCGAACGGCTGATCAAGGAGAGCATCCACGAGCTGGGTCATACCTTCGGGCTGCGGCACTGTCCTCAGCCCGAATGCGTGCTGCATGCCTCGACCTACGTGGAGGAGATCGACCTCAAATCGCACACCTTTTGTCCGGATTGTTCCGCCCTGCTGCAGGCGGCGCAAGCCAAACGCCGCACCGCCGCACCAGCAGGATAGCATCCCCGCATAGCCTCAATCCTTACTTTACATCGTGAACGACCGGTCCCGCCAATAGTCCGGCGCTTGCCGATCTCCGCCTGGCTCTAATCCGTGCTTTTCATCGTGGACGACCGGTCCAGCCAATAGACCGGCGCTAACCGGTCCCCATCTGACTTCAATCCGCACTCTCCATGCGCTTGCGCATTTCGATGGATTGCGCGTAGAATTCCTCGAGGGACATTTTTTTAAGATAGACCATGCCGTGTGCACCGCGCAGCCGCGGGTGCTCGCTCTCATTGAAGTAGCTGCGGCCGAGGCAGAGCTTCATCCACTGGTACTGTTCCACCAGCACCTTGCGGGAGAGCTGGGAGAAGGGCCCATCGAGTTCATAGCTGGGGAATGAGGCCGTGCGTTGCGAGCCAAAGCAGTCGTTGAAAACCGATTCCAGCACGGAGAGCGAATTGAGCGAAACCGGCACCATGGTGGTCGCCTCCGAGGGATGAAAGCGGAACCAGACGTTGCGGTATCCCCAAATCTGGATATCGTGTTTGCCGCTCTCGCTTTCATAGATTTTCAATGCCTGGGTGAGAGTCTGCAGCACCTTGTAGTGTGTGTCCGGGCCGCTGCCCTCGGGATCAAAAGCGAGGGTCACCACGCTGGGCTTGACCTGCTTGAGGAGGTTGAGAACAGGCAGGACATCGCGGTCGACGCGCGGATCCTCGGTAAAGATTTCGCCCTTGTAGAAACCAAGGCGCAGATGGTGAACATGGGTGGAGTTGAATCCGAGATGGCCCCATTTCAGATCCGATTCCCACTCCCGGATCATGCCCTTGAGCTGCTGGATATAAGGCAGGTCCTTTTTGCCGGGATATTGGGTTTTGAAATAGAGGATGAGTTCAGCGACGCGGTTTTTAAGCTGGCTGGGGCTGCTCTCCTCGAAGATATAGATCAAATTACGCAGCAGGCGACGCGCTTCACCCTCGGCGCGCATATAGTCGCTGTGTGCAGCGACGCCGTCGAGGTACTGATACATGTCGCGGTTGCGGCTCATTTCGTTGCCGGGGTCGAAGTAGCCCTGGTCGAGCAGGTGGAGAAACTCGGGCGTATCAATAAATCGCTGCAGATTTTCCAGCATTTCGCGGGCGTAGGCATTGGTCACCGCGTTGAAGCCGCTGGTCAGGTAGGTGAAGTGATGCTTGTTTTCGGCGCTCCTGACGAGGTGGATGATATAGGGCCAATAACCGAGGATGATATCGTCGTGGTGGGGCGAGGTATGGAGAAAGGTGTGGCCCTCCAGGGGGGCCAGGCCCTCCTGGATTTTGGCTTTCAGTCGATCGGCGATGTGGGCGCCCAGTTCGGCTGGCGTGCTGCCGTTTTGCTTGAGTATCCAGGCGGAGGAACGGATGGAGGCATAGTCCTCGGCGGTGAGCTCCCAGAGGTGTTTTTTGCGTTCCTTGGCCAGGTCGACTACGATATGCTCGATTTCGTGGTCCGGGATGGGATTCATGCGAGTGACATCTTCATAGCGGCGTTCGGTGAGCAGGATAGCGGCGCCCTGGGTGAGATAGAATCGCGCGTTCTCCAGTTTGTGCAAGACGGAGGCGGGGTACTGGTTGTCGGACTTTTGCTCGATGGCCTCCTTGAGGACGCGGGCCTTGGCTTCGCCGGCGGCGATGATAATGGCGACAGCCGCCGGATTATAGGTGATGGTGGCCAGGCCGATGGTGATGACCAGGCGGTTGCGGGCGACCTCGATGCCGCCCAGGTCGGTGGCTGCGGCTGCCTGGGTTTCATAATTGGTTGCGGTGAGCCGGGTGGTGGAAAAATGGTCCGATCCACGCACATTGAACCGATATGCCCGTCCGGGCCGATGCCGCCGAGGAAAAAGCCGATGCCGCCCAGGGCGCGGATTTGCGCCTCGTACTCCGTGCAATACTGGTCGACGCGGGCAATGACCTTTTGCTGCATCTTTTCAAGGCGGGTTTTAGGCTGCCGGGTCCGCAACGAGAGGTCAACGATCTCATCCGGAAAGATCTCCGTCAGGGATTTGCCCTCGGGCACGCCGAGGCTCCAGGCGTTGATGAGCAGGGCCTTGCCGGGATCCAGACCAAAGCCGCGGATATAGAACGTATTGATATAATGATGAAAGCTGTTGACCTGGGTGGGACTGATGGGATAAAACTCATCGATCTGGACGAAGCGCAGGCCGGACATCTGCGGTTTGATGGCCGTGTTGATGCCGTTCGCCTCGAGGTCTTTGCTGACTTCCGGGGTATCCCAGTTGTGCAGATAGGTATTGACCCATTTAATGAAATGTTCAGGGGTTTTTCCGGTCGGCAGGGAGATGATGCCCTCCGGATTATTCTGTACCCATTCCAGGAAGCGGAGCGCGGTCAATTTGCCGAGCATGGGAAAATTATCCACCTCGATCACAGCGATCTTTTCCTGAGGTTCATAGATGAATTTGCGACCGCTCCGTTCGATGGCGAGGGCTTCCACTCGAGAGGCCGGCATACGGGATTCTTTTTTCGTCATGGTTTATATCCATTATTTGACGTGAACAATAAGGGGTGGATCTTGCTGGTTCAATATATCAATATTCTGGCAAATTCAAAAGATTTTCTTGCCAGCGCTGGGGCATCACATGATATGGTTTGCGCACCTGCTCCGGCCGGAGAAAAGAAACTTGTGCCGGTGCCGGGAATTATGTATATTGCTCTCCCTATCTCAATAAGGAGCAGAGCCTATGAATCGAATCGAGGTGTTGTCTATGATCCTCCTCTTTTGTGCAGGTCTGACGCAGGTGCAAAGCCAGACACGGCCCCGGAGTGAAGTCTCGCAGGAAGAGACCTGGAACCTGGCCGACCTCTATCCGGACGACGCCAGCTGGAACGCCGCCAAAATCAGCTTGCGCGAATCTTTTACGAACTTGTTGGCCTTTCGCGGCAAGCTGGGAGGTTCCGCCGCGGATCTCTACGCCTGCCTCGAAGAACGCAGCCGCATCACTCGCGAATTTTCGCGTCTCTCCACCTACGCCCATCTGATCTCCGACCAGGACACCCGCGATGGCCAGACCCTCGCCATGAAGCAGGAGACGGAGCAGCTCGGCGTCGAGCTCGCCAGTCTCGCCGCCTTTATTGAGCCGGAGATCGCGGCCCTCTCGCCGACCAGGATCGAGCAGTTCATCGCCAGAGAAAAAGGACTGCAAGTCTATTCGCTCTATCTGCATGACATCTTACGGCGCAAGGCACACAAGCTTTCGGAAAACGAGGAAAAGCTGATCGCCGAAGCCGGACTGATGGCTGATGCGGCCTATTCCTCCTATGCCATCTTTACCAATGCTGAATTGCCTTACCCGGAGGTCCAGCTCAGCGACGGCACCACGGTGCTGATCGATCAGGCGGGGTATAACCGCTATCGCGCTCTCCCCAACCGCGAAGACCGCACCAGGGTTTTTCAGGCTTTCTTCTCCACCCTCGACCGTTTCCGCCGCACCTTCGGAACCCAATTGTACGCCAATGTCAAGCGCGACATCTTTTATGCCCGGGCACGCAAGTATGAAAGCTGCCTGGCCAGCGCTCTGGACGATAATGCCATTCCGGTTGAGGTTTACCACAGCCTGATCGCCAACATCAACAACAATCTCCCCACCTTCCATCGCTATCTCAGGCTGCGCCAGCGCATGCTGGGCGTAGCACAGCTTGAATACAGCGATCTCTACGCGCCTGTGGTCAAGGGCGTCGAACTCGCCTATACCTATCCGGAAGCCCGCCAGCTGATCCTGGATGGACTGGCGCCGCTGGGCCCTGACTATCTCTCGGTATTGCAGGAAGGATTTGCCTCGCGCTGGATCGACCTCTATCCAACCACCGGCAAACGCTCGGGCGCCTATTCCAACGGATCGGCTTTCGATGTCCACCCCTATGTCCTGATGAACTACAGCGGCCAATACAACGACGTCAGTACCCTGGCCCATGAGCTCGGTCACGCCCTGCACAGCTACTATTCCAACAAGACCCAGCCCTATCCCCTCGCCGATTATCCCATCTTTGTCGCCGAGGTCGCCAGCACCCTGAACGAAGCCCTGCTCATCGATCATGTGCTCAAGACCATTCAGGATGACGAGGTGCGTCTCTCCCTGCTGATGAGCCGGCTGGACGGCATCAAGGGTACCCTCTTCCGGCAAACCCAGTTTGCCGAGTTCGAACTGGCCATTCATGAAGCAGCGGAACGCGACGAGACCCTGACCGGTGACAAGCTGAGTGAAATGTACGGGGCCATTTTCAAAAAGTATTATGGTGATGTGGCGGGCGTCTGCAACGTGGATGATCTCTATGCCATGGAATGGGCGTTTATCCCCCATTTCTACTACAATTTTTACGTCTACCAGTATTCGACCGCTTTCACCGCTTCGACAGCCCTGGCACAGCGGATCCTCCAGGGCGACCAGGAAGCTACTGCGGCCTATTTGACCTTCATCCGCTCCGGCGGCTCCGCCTATCCGATTGAGCTGCTCAAAAGGGCCGGGGTGGACATGACTACGGCCTCGCCCTTCACCCAGGCGATGGCAGCCATGAACGCCACGATGGATGAAATCGAAATCCTTCTCGCCAAACGCCCCTGATCACACACCCGGAAATAAAAAAGGCCCCTTTTCAGGGGCCTTGGCTTATATTAGCTTTTTTTCGTATTTCACCTTGCATTCGGCGTCCAGTGAAAATCCAGGGGCAAGGTATCGGCGATCCGCTGCTGCGCCCAGTACCCATAGAGTACGACGCTCAAGGGTGGATAGACGTCGCCGTTGGCTTCGATCATGACAAAGTTCTGCTTCAAATGGATCTGGCTGATCTCTCCATGGTAGTGCACCTCCAGCATCCCGCTGAACCGCAGCTTGCAGCCCAGGCCTGGAGTCATCTCCACGACAGCGCTGGAAAAAATGCGATCGTCCTGACCCTGGCGGCGCGAATCCAGCGACCGCAGATAGAGCTCATATCCCGCCTGTTCCGCTTCTCCTGTGACCAGCACCGAAATAAAGTGCCGGAAGGAGCCAAGCCAGGTCCGGGTGCGATTTTCCTGCCAGCGCTCCTGTTCCCGGGTATCCTCCGGCATCAGGGATTCGAAGCGGGGATAGATCTTGTAGTAGCCCTCCAGCCCGCCCCAGCAAAAGGATTCAAGCACGATGTGCAGCCGGTACCCCAGGGCACGGTTGGTGACCTGAAGGGTGCTGTCACTTGCCGCGGTCATTTCCGGGCTGCCGGGAGCGCTTTGAAAGCGCAAAACCTCGGGATTGTCGATGCTACAATGGCTGGAATTCCGCGTCTCGCCAATAAAATCGCGCTTAAAGCGGGCGAGTTGGGCCTGCCAGGCCCTGGGGATTTCCGCGAGGACGGTCATCTCGCCCACTTCGACAGGTTTCTGCTGCAGTCGGATCGTCCAGATCCGCGCCGCATCGGCCGGAAGTTCCAGCGACTCGACGAAAGCATGGTAGCCAACCCGGTTGGCCACCAGTTCATAGCGTCCCCCGGTAATCTCGCGCAGCGAGAATTTTCCCTCGAGATCGGTCACTCCGCCCAGGGTGGTGCTGGCGAGAAAGACATTGCAATGCGGCAGAGCTTCGCCGGTCGAGGCATCAACGACCCGGCCTTTTATGACATATCCGGGTTCTGCGGGGGCACATCCTGCCGATGCGGGAGCCGCAAGGGCCAGAACGGCCAGGAGGGCCAGAGCAGCCAGAAGGGCCAGAGCAGCCGGGTGGGCCAGGGAAACCGGGTGGACCAGAGAGGCCGGGTGGGCCCGCGCGGTCGTGAAAGCCCGCGCGGCTGGAAAAGATGTTTTCCTCTGAGGCATACTGTCCTGTTCAATAGGAGTCTCGTCAGGCTTGCTCTACACGCATCAGCGGAGGAAGAGCATGCGGCGGGCTGCGTGAAAACGTGACGAAGTAATCTGATACATATAGACTCCGGAGGGCACGGTGTGCCCGGCATCATCCCGGCCATCCCATTCCGCGGATTGGGTCCCTCCGCCCTGTCGGCCCTGCACCAGCTGACGCACCTTCCGCCCCATTATATCATAGATGCCCAGCGCAACCTCATGCACTCCCTCCGGCAGTGTATAATGGATGGTGGTGGCAGGATTGAAGGGATTGGGATAGTTCTGCTCCAGGGTGTAGCTCCAGGGCGCTTGGGTTGCCGTCTCCTCCACGCCTACCGATGAAAAATCGGCGATGCGCAGATCGTCGAACCGCAGGGTTCCCGAGATCTGGCCGCCGGGCTGGTAATCGAGCTGGATGCTGTCAAAACCGAGGGTGCCGTCCAGCTGGCCGTCGCCGAGCCAGCTGCCGCAGGGCTCGCTGCTCATATCCCAGCTGATGAGACGCCAGCCGTACCAGTTTACCGTATACCAGGGACTGACCTCATGATTGGCCGAGCCCGTTACGGGAAGACGATCATCCACAGCGAAGCGAAAGCGGGTGCCACTGTTGTCGCCAAAGAGGTAGACCTGCAGCCGCTGGCTTTTGTCAAAGGTGACCGATTTGGGGGCGCCGCTGTTGAGGTATTCACGCAGCAGCCAGGCAGTCGAAGCAGGGTTCCATGCATAGTCGATCGCCAGGGCCAGGGTGCCTGAGGTCAGGGGATTGACGATATCGCTTGCGGCGTAGGCGCGGGTGCTGTCGGCGAGAACGCCGGTGGTGGTGCCGCTGGTGAGCGGCGACCACCAATTCGGAATGCCCGACTCAAAGGTGTCGATGGATTTCGTCCGCCAGAAGGCTGTTCCGGTTTTAAACCGGTAGGTCTTGGTGGCGCTCTCCATGTTTCCCGACTTGTCCTGCAATCCCGGAGCGATCAGGAGGGAGTAGATCTGACCGGGATCGAGGTCCATCTGCGGAACGAAGCAGAGGAGACTCTTGCCGCCGATAACATAATGGGTCATGGCAAAAGGCACGGGGGTGGTCGTACCGGATTTGAGCAGGCTAAATAGTTCCGGCCGGACCGAGGTGGAGTCGATCACCTCATCGAAGGTGATATTGAGGATGGGCCGGGCATCCACGGCGGTGCCGCTGGCCGGGGGGTAAACCGCAAAAATGCGCGGCGGATTCATATCGCGGGGTCCGGTGCGAAAGGTGAGCTGGTAGGCATCGCCGGCGATTTTGTCCCCGTTGCCATCCAACACGTGTCCATACGGGTCATGCGCCGTGGGCGCAAGCGTGACCGTATAGGCGGTCTCGTAGGCGAGGGTATCCGGTTTGAAGAGCACTCTTTGGTTACCGCTTTCCCAGGCAAATTTTCCGGTTGCGGCCGGCTCGATATGGAAGGCCGCTTCAACACTGGCACGATCCACTGGCCGGTTGAAGGTGAAGCTCAGGGTTGCCCAGGCAGGCTGCCGCTCAAAGTCGGGTGACGGATTGGAGAGGGTCACGGCAGGCGGGCGCTTCCAGACGAGTTTGACATCGGTAAAGGTAAGGCTGGTATCGGCCAGTGTAACCTGCAGGGTATCGGGATAATACTCCGGCGCCGTGGCGATCAGCTGCTGCGATCCTGCAGTCAGGCCATCGATGAGATAAAAGCCGTTGCGAAGAGCCTCTGGATCGCTGCTGTAGGTGTGAAAAAGGGATTCCCAGCTGTCGGTCGTGAAGCTCTTGCCGCCGACTTGCAGGGTAGCGCCGTTGATGGGCAGCTTTCGCTCCAGGTCCGTGACGATACCGGAGAGAATGGGATTGGCGGGCAGGGGGATGCCGTGGTATTTGAGAATCGACCAGTAGAGGGTATAGGCTTCGAGCTTGTTGAATGCGGCGCACATCTGGCGCTGGTTTTGCGCGGGATTGGTGTGATATCCGGCCTCGCTGAGTTCCGCGGGCATCAGGGTGTTGCGCGTAACTGAAAGATAGGGGCACCATCCGGTGTTATAGAAATAGCAATCGCCACGCGATCCTTCGCTCGGGATGCGCATGCCGCGGCTGAGCTGGCCGATCATGATATCGGACATGGCCTTGCCGCCCGCAGGCGGCCGGTCGCTGTAATCGGGCATCTGTCCCCACAGCAGCAGGGCGGCGTTGGTCTCCGAAGCGCCGCCGGAGCCGGTGGCATTACTGTGAATGGAGTGGAACCATGTGGCGCCCAGGGCATTGGCATACTGGGAGCGTGAACTCAGGGAAACATTGGTCTTGTCGTCCTCGCGCGTCAGGAAGACCGTATCGATGTCGGTGGTTTGCAGCAGCAGATCGCGCAGGGCCAGGGCAACGCGGACATTCTTTTCCGCCTCGGAAAAGCCGCTGACGCCCATGTTTTCCTTGAAGCTGTGCCCCGGGTCGAGAACGATGTTCCAGCCCGCCAGACCGGTCACTTGTTGAGCTGCGGCGGAGAGTATCCAGGAGAGCCAGATCAGGGTAAGCAGCAGTTTTTTCATCTATTCTTCCATAATAATGAGCATCTCCCCCGGGAGCAAGGTCACGGTTGAGGGATCATGACCGGCAGTTTCCAGATCTCGCCGGTCTCGAGTACGTCATAGAGAATGGCATCGCCGCGGGGCGACCATGAGGGGTGCATTTCGCTGCGGCCGCGGGAATTCGTCAGATTGATTTTATCAGAGCCGTCCACTGCGATGGCTAGGATATCCGCGCCGGTGATGGTGTGGCCGTCATCCTCGGTGATCATGTAGGCCAGGTAGCGGCCGTCCGGCGAAAAGCTGGGCCACTCCCCCGCGCCCAGCTCGCTCAGCTCCGTGCCATCGTTCTTCATGACACACAGCGGACCGCCGAGGATCTGGAAGGCGACGCGGCTGCCATCCGCAGAGTGAACGAGATTGAGGATGCGTTTGCCTGCCAGCGCCGGCACGGCCCGGGCCCGGGGCTCGCCGGGGGGTATCAACCGGGGTTGATCGATATCGAGAAGGCAGAAGGTGCGAGGGCTCGGACGCTGCAGCGTAGCGATAGAGAGCCCGGAATCGAAACGGCTGAGCACATCATTGCGGAAAACCAACACCTGGCGGGCATCCGGCGACCATCCCGGCAGACCGGTCATGCCGGTGCGATAAGCGCAGAGCAACGTATCGGCCTGGCGTTCGATATCATAAAGCCGGAGCGCATGCTTCATGCGGCCGCTCTCGAGACGGCTTACACGGGCGACGAGCGCCCGGCTGTCCGGGGACCACTGCATGCCAAACCCGGCACCACGCTCACTACCGATCGGGCGCAACCCGGTGCCATCCGGCTGCATCAGCCAGATGCCCGTATAATCGGGGCTGGTGAGGGCGATCAGGCCGCCATCGGGCGACCATAGCGGACTGCTCAACGGGGTGCGCTCGTCACCTGCAAGCAGCTGCGGCGCATCCTTTACCTTGACCTGCGCCAGCGCCATAGCGCAGAGGGTGAGCAACAGAAGCGTTACGGATCTGATCATGGACAAACTCCCTTCATAAGGATCGTCCGTTATTTTAGCCATTAATTGGCTAAAAGTCAAGAGTATTACCGGCCGGCAAAAAAGCCTTGATTGTTGAGCGTACTTTTGCTAAAATAAGAGGTAATCCGCGCAACAGGCATTCTATTCTAGTCCGGATACCGGTTTTACATGACTCCAAAAATCGCCCGCGAAAAACGCATCCGGGAACATATCGCCGCCATGCGGCGCCAGCGTATCATGGTTATCGGCGATCTGATGCTCGATGAATTCATCTGGGGCAAGGTCTCGCGCATCTCCCCCGAAGCGCCTGTTCCTGTGGTGCATGTCTCGCGCGAAAGTTCCTATCCCGGCGGGGCGGCCAATGTCGCGCGCAATCTCGCGGAATTTGGCATCCCGGCGGCCATGTGCGGCGTGACCGGCCGGGATTTTAACGGCCACAAACTGATCAAGCTGCTCAATGCCGCACATATTGCTAGCGAGGGGATTCTGGTGAGCAGCCTCTCCCCCACCATCGTCAAGACCCGGATCATAGCTCGCAACCAGCAGGTCGTTCGCGTTGATCGTGAACAGCGTTTTGCGCTGGGGGAACAGGAGCTGCGCAAGCTGGCGAAAATACTCGAGAAGAGCATTCCCGGGATGAATGCGGTGATTATCGAAGATTACGGTAAGGGGCTGGTGACACAGAGACTGGTTGATATGGTGCTGCGTCTGACCCAGGAGCACAAGGTGCTGGTCACAGTCGATCCCAATCCTGGCAATCCGCTTTCCTGGCGGGGCGCCACTCTGATCAAGCCGAACCGTCAGGAGGCCTTTGCGGCGTTGGGGTGGGCTTACGAGGAACAAGCGGCCGCCCTTGAGGAAGCCGGCCGCGCGCTCCTTGATAAATGGCAGGTCGCCTATCTGCTGATCACGATGGGAGAGGATGGCATGCTGCTCTTTCATCCGCCCAATCGGCCGTACCACAGTCCCACGCGCGCGCGTGAGGTATATGATGTCTCCGGGGCAGGCGATACGGCCATCGCCTTTCTTACGGCCGCGCTGGCCGCGGGTGTGAGCGCAGAGGAGGCGACCGAAATCGCCAATCATGCGGCGGGTATTGTGGTCGGCAAACTGGGCACAGCCACCGTAACCGAAGCGGAGCTCATCCGGAGTTACACAGAGAATGGCTAGGCCTGCGGTATTTTTTGATCGGGACGATACCCTCATCCACGATGTGCCTTACAACGGCGATCCTGGCCGGGTCGAGCTGCTGCCGGGAGCGGCCGAGGCCCTGCGTTCCCTGCAGGCGGCCGGCTTCGCGCTGATTCTCATCTCCAATCAGTCGGGAGTCGGGCGTGGCTTGATCACACCCGGCCAGGTGGAGGCCGTCAACCGTGAAATGATCCGCCAACTGGGCAGTTCCTATTTCACCGACATTTATCTGTGCTTTGCTGCGCCGGACCAGGCGGATAACAACTGCCGCAAGCCCAATCCCGGCATGCTGTTCCAGGCGCGGGACGATCACGATTTGGATCTGGGTTCCTCCTTTTTTGTCGGCGACAAGTTGAGCGACATGCTCTGCGGCAAAAACGGGGGATGCTGTTCCGTACTTTTGCTAAATCCCCAGGATGATCCCGAAAAGGTCAAGGCGGCGCGTGCTGCAGCCGACCAGGCCGTCTCCACCCTCCAGGAAGCGGCGGTGTGGATCATTCAACATCATCACTCCAGGGGGCATCACACGATCGCTCCCTCCACTTGAGAAAGCGAGTCCAGAATGATCAGCAAGAATCAAGTCTATCGCTGCGCCATTTGCGGAAATGTGCTCGAGGTTATCACGGTCGGTGGCGGCACACCCTCCTGCTGCGGTCAGCACATGACCCTGCAACAAGAAAACACCACCGATGCCGCAGTCGAGAAGCATGTTCCGGTGGTCGAGAAGAACGGAACCGTGAAAGTGACGGTGGGCAGTGTGCTTCATCCCATGACCGAAGCCCACTACATCCAGTGGATCGAGGTCATCACAGCGAGCAAAGTGCTGCGCAAGGATCTCAAGCCGGGCGAAGAGCCGGTGGCGGTCTTTACGGTGGACGAACCGGTACTGAAGGTGCGCGAATACTGCAACCTGCATGGTCTGTGGGCCGTCTAGAGGTCTTATCGTCCGTCACAACATTCCTGCCAGGGAGGGAACCATGAAGCAACTGCTCAAGTTCTTGCCATTCCTGTTTTGGGCTTCGCTGGCTTCTCCGCAGACCGGCCCCTCGGGTGATGCCCTCAAGGGCAGTCAGAGCTATGACAAGTATGAGAAACCCGAGGTGTGCCAAAGCTGCCATCCCGATTTTTATGAGCAATGGCGTCAGGCAATGATGTCCCAGTCGTATACGCATCACTGGGATGAAATCGAGTATTTCGATCTGGCAGTAGCGCATGCCCAAAAGGTTCCGTCGCTCAAAGGTCCCGTGGATGGCTGCAACGGCTGCCACACTCCGCTGGCCTTCATGGCGGGGGATGTCACCCCGCCGCGGCCGGAGGCGAAGAGCCGGGCCAATGAAGGGGTCAGCTGCGAGGTTTGTCATACCATCGGCGGATGGAGTGGCGATGTCCCTCACAATTTCAGCTACATCTCCTCCCCGGGGCGCAAGAAATGGGGACCCAAACCCGGCCTGGTTTCACCGCACCACGATACTGAACAAAATCCGCTCTTCGAACAAAGCGAGCTGTGCGGCAACTGCCATAACGAGAAGAATCCCTTTGGCATCTGGGTCAAATCGACACAAATCGAATGGAAAGCAGGGCCCTATGCCGCCCAGGGGGTGCCGTGCCAGCAATGCCACATGCCGCGGAGCCTGGGCAAGAACGCCACCATGTCCCGGGAAGACCTGGTGGCGCAGCATCTCTTCCATGGAGCGCATGATCCCGGCAAGGTGGCAGGCACCATCGAAGTGCGTATCCACCCCTCCGAGCGCGAGATTCCCGTGGACGGCACGGTCGTTCTGAGCGCCCAGTTGTTCAATGCCAAGACCGGCCACAAATTTCCGTCCGGTTCGGTCGAAGACCGCATCGTTTGGCTGCATGTCACAGCGACCGATGCGGCGGGCAAAGTGTTCCATCTGCCCGTGGATCGCAAGGGGTTTGCGGGCGAGGAGTACACCATTGCCGCGGATGTCCTGGCCTATCAGGACATGGGCGTGCCCAAGGGCCTCCCCGAATTCGCCGGCGTCCAGCGCGACGGAGTGCCGTTCGGAGACCGGATCTTCCGCATGGCCTATTTTGACCCTGAGGGACGCATGACCATCATGCAATGGAATACCCATTCCCTGGGAACCGATTACCGCATCGGACCGCGAGAAACCAAGACCGAGACCTACACCTGGAAATTGCCCGAGGATATTGCGGCAGGACCCGTCAAGGTCACGGCACAGCTCAACTATCAAAAATTGGTCAAGCCTGTAGCCGATTTCCTCGGAGTACCGGCCGATGAGAGCGAAATCGTTCCCGTCAACAGCGCCACAACCACCTTTGAGATCTACGAATAACACGCCGGAGGTGCCGCATGAACAGAGTTGCTCGCATTCTTGTCCTCCTGGTGGCGGTGCTCGGGCTGCAATGGCTGGTGCTGCCAGACCCAAGCACCGCCATACCCGCTTTCGCGCGCCGCTACAATCTCTCCTGCTCCACCTGTCACGCTCCGATTCCCAAGCTCAAGCCGTACGGAGCTGATTTCGCCGGGAACGGCTTTGTCATTCCCGAGAACGAAAAGGAACGCGATTACATTTCGGCCGGCGATGATCTGCTTTGGCTCAACAAAACCTTTCCCCTGGCGGTCCGTTTCGATGCCTACGGCGTCGAGCATTCCCGGGGTAATGTCAAGAGCGATCTGCAATCCCCCTGGGGCATCAAGCTCCTGTCGGGTGGCGCTCTATCCCGTAAGGTAGGCTATTATTTCTATTTTTTTATGACCGAGCGGGGTGAGGTCTCCGGAATAGAGGATGCCTATATCCATATCGACAACCTCTTCGGACTGCCGCTCGATATGATGGTGGGCCAGTTTCAGACCAGCGATCCCTTGATGAAACGCGAACTGCGGCTGACCTATGAGGATTATCAGATCTACAGACAAAAAGTCGGCTATTCGAATATCAACCTGACCTATGACCGGGGCGTGATGCTGCTCTACGGCCTTGCGCAGACCAATACCGACATCATTCTCTCCCTTACCAACGGCAACGGCAAGGGCCTGGCTGACGAAGAGACCGGCGCTTTCGACAGCGACAACAGCAAGAACATCGGTCTGCGCATTCTCCAGGGCATCACCAACAAAATCAGCATTGGCGGCTACTATTATAACGGGCGGGAGACCCTCTATGGGGAGGGAGGCGAGATGAAAAACAAGGTGACCTACCTCGGACCCGACTTAAACGCCACTTTCGGGCCCCTCGAGGTTACCGGACAATACCTCTATCGCAAGGACAGTAATCCCTGGATGATGCGCGGCGGGAGCGAGACCAAAATCAGTGGTGTCGTGGTGGAGGCCATCTACTCCCCCCAACTCGACCGTTCACGCTATTATTTTACGGTCCTGTATAACGGCATCGAACAGGAGTCCAGCCGCAATGAGCGGACCATGCATGCGAGCTCCACTTCGACCCTTTATCAGACCGGCTCTCTCGCAGCGACCTATCTGCTCCAGCGTAATCTCAGGCTTACGGCGGAGTATACCCGAAATCTGGATCAGGATTGGGATCGCTGGGTCATCGGCCTGGTGAGTGCGTTCTAGATTCAGGAGTCGGACCAAAAAGGAGGAGCGATCCTCCTTTTTTTATGCCGGTTCCGTCCCTGTGGGCGGGATCCGCGTGAGACGCTG